>Ga0099364_10002169_pt1 | contig 31543 bp, 31 predicted proteins | sample TergutTh196P3_FD_73070 | JGI IMG/M metagenome (GOLD analysis project Ga0099364, IMG submission 73070) | Microcerotermes parvus P3 segment gut microbial communities from Pointe-Noire, Republic of the Congo - Th196 P3 | ecosystem: Host-associated > Arthropoda: Insects > Digestive system > Gut ... | reverse complement strand
ATTGCATCCTTGTTGGTACTATATCCTATTTGGGGTATATTTTCCAGCTTTTACGAGGTTATTTATTCAGATGTTTTATAAAATCAGAAGGCGACATAATAAAAGACTTTTTTGGATAATGCTTAATATTGCCGCTTATTAAGACAGACCAACTTCCCTTGGCGGTATCATAAAATATCCTGTCTGAATCATCGGAAAATTTAATGCTGCTTGGTGGAGGATCATACGAAAAACCGATATTTTTTATTAAATTGATAAAACGGCGAATAATAAGCGGGTCGATTTTGCTGGAAAATTTCGGGCGTAATGCCACATTTTCATACTCACTTAGTATAACAGAATTGTAACAAAGTTCCGCTTTTCGTTGTAATATCAGCTTTAGAATTGCAGAAGGCGTACCGTTTGGGTTAATAAAAGCCGAAATAATAACATTGGTATCCAATACCAATCTCATCTGTTGATTCTCTTTTTTCGGCGAGATTCAGCAATTTCGCTGTTAATTTCATCTGTTGTCATGGAATTAAGGCCGCCTCTTACTGCCTGCATTTGCATCTCTTCAAGGATTCGCATTCCTTCCGCACGATTGAGTATGTCGATAAGATCTTCAAAATCCCTTCCCATAATATCAAAGACAAGCATTGAGGGCTTACCGTTATTGGTTAATACAATTTTGCCGCTCCGCTTGAGCGTCTCTCTGGTTTTACGAGGATACGCCGAAAATTCTCTAATGCTTAAAAATTCCATAATTGTCTCCTTGGTATATTGTACTAAATATCTGATAATTGTCAATCAATTGTCACACCAAGCCGCGAAGACTTTATTCGCTCTTTCTCTCACATCGAACCACTGGTTCGCGGCACAGAGGACACGGAGGAAAGATAAAGAACCGCAAACCCAGCACCAAGTTTTCATCAATGTTAACAGAGAGAATTTTCAATAGAACTAGGTGCTGGGTTTTCGGCCTTTACAGCAGCCCAAGGCGTAAAGTTTTCCGGGTGTTCCTTGCGCTCATTTCTCCCTGCTTTAATAACTGCTTTTTCCTCAACGGTTAAATCTGTTTCAATAACAAGCGTTTTGGTTTGGTTTCCGGCAAGAAAAGAAAGCATAGGTCTAATTATTTCAAGATTGCTTTCCGGTATCGCGTCAATATAACACTTTAATTCCCTTCTAACTGCTGTAGTGTTCATTATTTCCCCTTCTTGTATACTTGCCCTCGCGAGGCTATTTTGAAAACGTCTATTCTGTTGTTTCCTGTGTCTATGTCAAAAAGAATACGATAGTCGCCGACAATTACGCGGTAGCCGTCCCTCCCTTGTAATTTTTTTATATCCCCCTCTGGTGGTTCATTTTCCAGTAGATCAAGAGCTTCGGCTATACGGCCTCGATGCGGTTCATTCAAGCGGCGGTATTGCTTCCTTGCCGTGTTGTTTAGCTCTACGCGCATTTTATCCCCTGTGGTCAATGGTGTAATATATTACCATACTCTTGCTGATAGTGCAACTGTCTTTCTTGCTATTCCAATCGTCTCAGCTAATTCTTGAGTGGTCATGTGTTAGCCGTTAATACGGTACGAATAAGAAAAACCGGTACAGCCCGCACTCCCGGACAGGCGTAGTCTGCCTGTCTACCCCACAAAATCAAAAAACCGCTTTCATTTTACAAAATTCCGGTATACAATCAAGTTTTTTAGTGGTCAGCGGCGGCTTTTGAGTGGTTCAGGAACCGAAAAAGTTGACATAAGAGGAAATTGCAAAACCCCTGGGAGCGCCGCGCACCAGCGCGGCTCTGTGTATATTTAAAATTAATGCCGTTTAATCAAGGCCAATTAAGTGTTTTAGTCTGATTACAAGATAAACAGATTCATAATATGAGGTAATGCAGGTGGGTAGAACTAAAATATATCTGGATACAAATGTTATAAGCTGTCTTGATGCGCCTGAAACTCCAGAACGCATGATTTACACTCAGCGGTTTTGGGAAAGCGTCAAGAACGGAAATTACAGTGTATATCTTTCGCGCGCAACGATGGACGAAATTCATAAATGCCCAGAACCCAAACACTCGTTCATGCTTGTTGCTCTCGCGGGTGTTGAGTTTACACTGTGCGATGTGGACAACGATTTGGCGGAAGAACTGGCGGTGCTATATGTGGAGAAAGGTGGATTTCCTCCGAGGGCAAAAGTTGATGCCATTCATATCGCTAATGCCACACTTGCAAAATGTGATATTATCGCTTCGTGGAACTTCAAACACGTTACGAATATACGAGCGATAAAAGCAGTGGAAACCGTGAATGCCGAGCGGGGTTTGAGTAGGCTTGAGATTTACTCGCCACAGAATTTGATTGAATTTAAGGAGGATAGCGAAAATGAATAAAACCATCTTTGATGTAGAGGATATTCGGGAGATTCGAAGCACGTTGGCACAGGAATACGCCGCTATGTCTAAAGATGCGGCTAAGGCTCTGCAAAATGAACGAGTTGAGGAAGAATTGCGTAAGATTGCACAACTCCGTTATATTACAAGGAGTGTTGATGTATGCCCGAACGACATTAGGGCTTCAGAAGCACTCCGCGAGCAGCTTTGAGCAACTAATCGCAGAATATCGCTTGACCTCCGGTTGACGCCGAAAGCTATAGAGAAATAATGGGAGCATTAAAAGACACAGAAAAGGTAGAATTGAATGAATGGCGATATGCTCCGATGCCAATGTCATCAGCATTTCTATTTATTCGTAATCCCTGACATCTTGATTACGAGCAGCAAAAGATAATCGATAACCAAATGAATCCATCACTATGGTAGCGTTACCATAACCCAATACCGTGAGCATTATTAATGCGTACCGAGAGTATTCGCGCCATTCGCGCGAATTACACATAAAAATAGCGTCATATTCCAGATAGAACTACTGGTGAGATACTATCCCGGAACCCAGTTGGGGCTTAAGCATGTAGTTTTCGCTTAACCTCCGGTTGCACCGGAGGATAATTGTCTCGTCCGGGACGGTTCTTTGTTACAGTTTTTTGCGTCGCGCAAACGAGCGCGACTAAAAACCGTTTGCTATTAATGCATGTCTGTTTTTTCCGCGACGTTGAAATAATATAAATGTTATAATATTTTAACCCAGGTTTTAGAAGATTATTCCGTCTGTTTTTGAGGTTTCAACGCCGGAGAAAATTTGTCTTCTAAAAAATATGGCGCGTTTTCGCAAAAATAAGAACGTAATAGTTGTTTTAGGGGAAAGGAGGGAGTAAGACAGATAAAACCGGGCAGGCTTTCTTTATTTTTATTTAGAATATCAGAGATAAGAAGCGAAAAATTGGAAGCTGCGGTAATATCAGCGTATTACGCAGCCATGTACACGAAAAGGCGCATAGATGCAGACGATTACGCCTCTATTCTTGTATGGAAAACGTCGCTTATAGGGTAGCGCGAGATGTAATTTTTTGCGGACTTGCGCAATTATGCTCAAAATAATACTTAGGAGTGAATTAATAATGAAAAAATTTGTTTTTGTTTTTATGGTTCTGGGGATATGCCTGACAATCGTTACCCCAGTATTGGCGTGCTATATAATTGGACTCGGCAAGGATGTGTCACCCACGGGTTATCCTATAATTGCGCACAATGACGATATCGGCGGCAATTATTACCGCCCACAGCACGGATGGGTACCGGCGCAAAGCTGGCCGTCCGGAACGACGTTGCCCATGGAAGCTGGAAGAGCGGCAATCCCGCAGATTCCTTATACCCCCGGTTTATACTATTGGCAGGCAAAGGGTATCGGACGCGGCTCCAGTACAGAGACCCAAGCTTTGAACCATTATGGCGTACAGGTTACTACCAACAGCAACGCCAGTTCAAAGCTTAATATAAACACCCCTGCCAGCCCGCTCTACGTTGGCAATGAATTGGTCGACGGCGGAATTGAATACAACCTTCGCCGCATTACAGGGGAACGCGCAACGAGCGCGAGGCATGGCGCCCAAGTTATCGTTGATATGCTGAACACCTGGGGCTACGCTCAATCCGGTAGAGCCTACACCATTTCCGATTACAAGGAGATTTGGATGGTTCAAGTCGCAATGGGCAAAAATAAATATGTCGCGACCCGCTTGCCGGACGATCATATCCTTATTATGCCGAACTTCTACACGATGCACAGCCCCGACGTGTACTCATCGGTCGGCCCGTATGCTGATAAGGGAGCGGAAGTCATGTATGATCCTTATCTTTTAGATTATGCCATCTCTACAGATTTGTTCAGCGCCGATAGGGATGGAGAATTTGATTTTGCAAAAGTTTATCAGGCTGACGCAACATATTTAAGCGCGGCTAATACTTTCCGCCACGCTTATGGCCGGTCTCTCATATTTGGCGATACCAGCTTCCTGCCCGTTGAAGATTTCTTTAGAGCGGGCGCGTTTTCAGCGAATGCCGCCAAGTCGGATTGGGCTGTTAGCGACGACGTGGACTTTAGCTTCTCATATAAGGTACCCGCTGGAATGAAGGTTTCCCTGGATACCATCCGGAAGGTTATGAGTTACCACTATGAAGGTTCGCTACAGGACCCTCTATCACTTAGAACAGCTCCTGGCTTGAGCCCTCATTTGACTGCAATAAGGCGCATCTGCACCGGAACCACGATGGAATCCAAAATTGTTCAGTTCCATCCGAATCCGTTGCTCGTCACGCAGTGGCTTGCATACGGTCGTCCCTGCACGCTGCCGTATATCCCGCTCCATCCCATTGCTGTCGCTGGCAGGCTCCCTGATTTACAGCAGATGAAGGATCCCGCGCAGACTTTGGCAAACCATTTGATTCCTGAATCAGATCGACCGCTGTATCCGGACACCGCGTTCCAGAAGTTCCGCGAATTTCAGGCTATGATGGATTTGGTGTACGATGACTACATAGGCGAAGTTTCTGTTCTACTTGAGAATTTCTTCACCGAGATGCAGGCTGAGAGTCAGGCTTTCGTTAATGCCGGCGACGTTACAAGCGTCCTTGCTTTTGACCAGAACGTACATGACAGGGCTCTTAAGATGCTACAGGATTACATGGATAGCAAGGAGCTTTTTGGCATTCCTGTTGAAGCGGACACTCATCTTGACCGCACCGATGCGACGCAGACCGAATTGGATATTTATTTTGAATTGCCGGTTGGCAAGGTTCCCAGCTCAACCGACCTGCATATCCATTTTATTGACCGCGACAGGAGTAATACAAATCATTATTTCCGCCCGCTTTCAACTGACCTGCAAGATCTGGGCGGCGGTTTATGGAAGACTGTTATAACCAGAACCTTTTTATTAAGCGCGAATGGAGTCCAAAATACTGCAACTAATCCGTCAGACCCGGGCGAATACGGATGGGTCATTGGCGGGCGCACTGTGGGCGGCGAAGCTTTCGCGGGTATATTCATAATTCTCTTCACCGATGGCGGGTATCTTTTCGACGTAAAATTCCATGTATATGACGGCGACTGGGTGGAACTTAAGTCGCAAATCGTTGAAGAAGGAACAGCGGCTGTACCTCCATACAGAGTTCCTAAAATTACTGGTTACACGTTCATCGGTTGGGAACCGGATTACTCCAACGTCTCTGCCGACATGAGCTTTTACGCGCAATACCAACCCGATCCGGGTTATCCCGGAATTCAGGGACCTCCTGGGCCTCAAGGACCTCAGGGCGATAAAGGAGATAAGGGAGACACTGGCGACAAAGGTGATAAAGGCGATGACGGCAATGACGGAACGCCAGGCACGCCAGGTGACAAAGGCGACAAAGGTGACAAGGGCGATACCGGTGAGACCGGCGCCCGAGGACCCAAGGGCGGAGGCGGATGCGTAGCCGGATTCTCTTTCCTGTCGGTTTTAGCTTTATTTGGGCTTGCTCTTCGCAGGAAGAACAAATAAGAACTGAAAGATAATCTGAATTATAATTAACTAAAACAAACCGGCGCGTGATTTTCACGCGTCGGTGTTTTGACCGCGTCTTTTTCGCTCTCGGGGTATCTTTGAGAGCAGATTATTTAATATAAGGAGAATGTTAAGCTTCTATACTTGACAGAGCATAGCATTGAATTTATAATGCTTTTTCGGTGGGTGGTTTTATGTATAAAGATCAAAAATTCTTAGAGCGAAGATTGTTATTGAATCAGTTTTATGATCAATATAAGCCGCTTCTCACTGAAAAACAAAGAGAAGTATATGAGTTGCATGAGTTTTCAGACCTTTCTTATAAGGAAATAGCAGATCACTACGGGAAGTCGCGGCAAGCAGTTTACGATCTGATATTACGGACAAGAAGCAAATTAGAGACGTTAGAGGAAAAATTAGGTTTAGTAATGCGAGAGGAAAAAGAGAATGTTTGAAGCCCTAAGAGATAGACTTGACTCAATTTTTTCCAAATTAAAGAATAAAGGAAAATTATCGGAAGAGGATGTTGATATTTCTTTGCGCGAGGTGCGCAAAGCTCTTTTAGAGGCTGATGTCGATTATAAAGTAGTTAAAAATTTAACGGAAAGCATACGCGCTCGCGCGTTAGGTCTTGATGTTTTATCATCAATAACCCCTGGACAGCAGGTTATTTCCATAGTTTATGAGGAAATATCTTCGTTAATGGGCAGTGAACCAATTCCGATAATAATAGCCCCGAATCCTCCCACTGTAATTCTTATGGTTGGCCTTCAAGGAAGCGGAAAAACTACTACGACAATCAAACTGGCAAAGAAGCTTCAAAGCGGGCATAAACCTCTAGTTGTGGCTTGTGATTTGAAAAGACCAGCCGCTATAGAGCAGTTAAGAGTTCTTTCTCAGCAAGCAAAGATTCCTTTTTATGGCGTTCAAGATGGAACTACTGACGTGATTTCCGTTATAAATGGCGCTAAAGAATATGCTTCTACGCGACTGATTGACGTGATAATTCTCGACACCGCAGGGCGTCTGCATGTTGATGAAGAACTGATGGATGAACTTATTGGTATTCGCGAATTCATTATGCCAACTGAAACCCTGCTTGTTGTTGACGCAATGACGGGACAGGAAGCGGTTAAGGTTGCTAATGTTTTTCATGAAAAAATTACTCTCACGGGAACGATCCTGACAAAGCTTGATGGAGACGCCCGGGGAGGAAGCGCTCTTGCAATTCGTTCGGTAACTGGAGTACCGATAAAGTTTGCCGGAGTGGGGGAAGGAATGGATGCAATTGAGCCATTTGACGGGAAAAGAATGGCTCAACGCATTATGGGAATGGGAGACGTAGCAGGTCTTTTCGAAAAAATGCAGCAAGCCATCAATGAAAATGATGCAGAAAAAATGGTTGATGCAATTAAAGGAGGTAAAAGCTTTAATTTAGAGGATCTCTTAAACCAGTTTCAACAGATATCGAAGATGGGGCCTATTGGTAAGTTGCTTGAAATGATTCCTGGTTTTAATAAGCTTAATGTGAATAGTGATATTAATCCGAATATTTTAAAGCATAATTGCGCTATAATTCAATCAATGACGCCTTCTGAACGCGCAAACCCCGCTATTATAAAGGGAAGCAGAAGAAGGCGAATAGCGTTAGGATCGGGGACAACCGTTCAAAAGGTTAATCAATTGTTGGCTCAATATGAGCAGATGAAAAAAGTTTATAAGAATTTTGGAAAAATGGATGGTCGTGGGTTTAATCTTAAAAACCTGTTTAGACGTTAAAATTTCTTTCAAGATAAGGACTCATTAATAAAGAATATGGAGGTGTTTTGCAAAGATGGCTGTAAGAATACGTTTAGCGCGTCACGGCAGGAAAAAAAACCCATTTTACAGATTGGTAGTTGCTGATTCACGTTCGCCGCGTGATGGAGGATTTATAGAGATGTTAGGAACATATAACCCTATGGTTAATCCTGCTGAAATCCGCGTAAATGAAGAAAGGGTTCTACATTGGCTTGGGGTTGGAGCTTCGCCTTCTGACACAGCAAAGATTTTGCTTAAGAAAAGTGGGGTATGGGACAAATTTTCTACGAGATAATCATCTGAATAAGGTATTCACAAATAATTATAGGAGGTGCATTTATATGGCAAACTACAAAGAACTAGTTGAGTTCGTTGCAAAACATCTTGTTATGAACCCGGATTCTGTATCCGTTGATAGTAACCTAGATGAACATGGCGAAACAAAAGTAATGATTCGCGTTGCTCATGATGATATAGGACGCATCATTGGCAAACGCGGAGCAACGATTAATGCGATTCGTCTGTTAGCCAAAGCAAGTGCAGTCAAGGTTGGCGAGAAAGTCAACGTAGATATTTTTGAGGAGTGAGCGTAACTTAAGTCATGCTAACAGTTGTAGGGCGCGTTGTTGGAGGACACGCTTTGAAAGGAGAATTCAAAGTTCAACCTTTAACCGACTACCCTGAACGATTCTACTCAATGAAAACATTGTCTCTTTTTCGCGGCGAAAGTTTTGTTTGTAAAGCAACTATTATAAATGTGCGTGTTATCGAAAGTAAGGGTTTGTTTATTTTTAAGTGTGAAGAATTTACTGATTTTGACTCAATAGAGTCAATTTCAGGGTGTGTGATTTGTGTTCCAAAAGAGGAACGAGCGGCTCTCCGCGCTGGAGAATACTGGATTGAAGATCTTGTAGGGATGAGCGTTATTGAAAACAACACGAGGGTATTATTGGGTAAAGTTAAAGATATTATCAGGAGCGGCGAAAATGAACTTTACATAATTGAAGGAGAAGATGGTAAAGAACACCTAATACCAATTGTTGACGAATTTATTAAGAGTATAGACGAACACGAACGCCAGATTTACGTTGCTTTGATTGACGGTCTTTGGTAATAGGTTCGATTTATATGAAAGTTACAATAATTACAGCTTTTCCCGAATTCTTTAGTGATTTTTTAAGGACCAGTATTATTGGCAGAGCCGTACAAAATGGCTTAATTCAAGTTAACTGCATTGATCTTAGAGAGTTTGGTTTGGGCAATTATCGCCAAATTGACGATTATTCGTTTGGAGCAGGCGGCATGGTGCTGATGGCTGAACCTTTAAGACTTGCTCTTGAGTATAGTTGTAGCGAAGGTCATTTGCGTAAAGCATTTGTAGTTTGCCCCACTCCACAGGGTAAGCTTTTATCTCATGATATGGTTAAGGCTCTTTCGGAAAAAGAACATGTTATTATCGTCTGCGGACATTATGAAGGGATAGATGAGCGTTTTATAGAAAAGCATGTAGACCTTGAATATTCAATAGGCGACGCGGTTCTTAGCGGCGGAGAGATTCCGGCAATGGCTTTAACTGACGCAATGGCAAGACTTGTACCGAATGTTGTTGGCAACATGAATTCAGTTCTAAATGATTCTTTTTTTACCGGTATGTTGGATCATCAGCATTACACCCGTCCAGCGGAATGGATGGGGATGAAAGTTCCAGAAGTCCTGATTTCCGGGAATCAATCCTTGATTAAGGAATGGCGAAGGAAACAGGCGATACGGCGAACTATTGACAGGCGTCCTGATTTGGTAGCAAAAGCTGATTTAAGGCCTTATATAGATTTTTATACTTTTTTTATTGTATCTGAAATGATTCATGAAAAAGTAATGCTTGAGGTTTCCGATATATGTAATAATAACGGAGTTATTAAGAACTTTATAGTTTCAGACGGTTCACGTTTTGAAAAATTTAAGAAAGTAAAGAATGTAGAACAGGTTATAAATACTTTAATTAGGAAGTATAACGGAAAATATCCGTTTATTATTGATTTAACAGATAATCAAAATATAGGTATAATTGATTGGGCTTTTTTAAAGAAAAGTATTGTCGAAGCGTATTTACCTGTGCTTTTTATTTACAAAATCGAACCGGAGTTTTGGGATTTTAATATTTTAGCTCTGACATTTCAAAAACTTAGCGGAGCTGTGTAGGAGGAAAATTGATTTGGATATTATGGATTTAGTTGAGAAGAAATATGTGAAGCAGGATAAACCTGCGTTTCGCGCGGGAGATACTCTTCGTGTGCATGTCAAAGTTAAGGAGGGAACCAGAGAAAGAGTTCAGGTTTTTGAAGGAATAGTGATTGCGCGGCAGCATGGCGGACTTAGCGAGTCATTTACAGTGCGCAAAATTTCAAGCGGTATTGGGGTAGAGAGGATATTCCCTTTGCATTGTCCTTCAATACAGCAGATAGAAGTGAAACGTTCCGGAAAAGTTAGAAGAGCTAAACTTTATTATCTGCGCAACCTCAGCGGTAAAGCTGCTCGTATTAAAGAACGCAGGGAGTTTTAGCAACGGTTTATCCGATGGTAAACCCGCTCTAATAGCCTCTATATGCGGCGTAGAGCGGTTAATCTACAGCAGGGGATTACCCCCGCTGGTGCAAGTTTAGCTTTACAACATGTAAAACAGCCATAATACAAAAGCGGCTGTTTTATTTTGTAATTTTACTATTGCATATTACAACAAAATGATGTACACTATTAAAGTATTAAAGCGCTAAAGTGTTTAATAACTCAATTATGCAGAATATATGCAAAGTCGAAAAGGATAAAGATACGCAATCAATACGTCTAATTTCAAAAAACATCAATCAGACGCAACGCGTGCAAGTGTAAACTTCTTTTTTCAACATTAAGATATTTGTATTCTAATCCATAATTAATAGTAGTTGATATTGGTCAATAAGAGTATAATTTTGGAATATGATAGATATTCTCAATTATATATATTGGGTTTTTGGCAAGCAAAATCGAAAGGATGTGAAATATACAATAAATATACTAAAGCAAGCTACTAAAGTTTAATAATGAAAAGCGCTACAAAAAATTTTATTTAGGAGGAATTAGAGATGCTTAGTAGTTTTTTAAGGTGGAAAGTTATTTTCACACTGTTCGTAGTATTTGCGACGCTTGGCGGCGTTGCGGCTAACGCCGCTCCCCCGGCAGTTCCATACGGGTCGGCAGGCGCCGCAGGCGCTTACCCAAAGCCAGTTTTCGACTGGTATCAGAGGAACGTGTTTAGTCATTTCACGGGATTAGCGGGCGGATACCTTCATAACGACGCCCCGTTCGACACACCTGCCTTCTACCCTCCGCATACACCGTTTTTTGCAGGGCAAAGCGGCATATATACCACTACCAATGAAGAGATTATCGCTATGATCGAAAGCCTGCCAAAGGACTACTTGCGCTGGGATTATGTTGGAAATATCACCACTTTTGACCTTAATAGCGGTGTGTATACTCCGCTTATTAATTTCGGTTACCCTGTCGTGGTATTTAGCAAAGGTCCAAATGGTCCAGTTTTCGATCCTGAAGAACTCAGAGCGCTAGGCAAGCCGATATACTTCATTGAAGGACCAATCCATGGCGGTGAGATGTCGGGCGGAGAAGCCACGATTTCGATGATTAGGAGGCTCGCTTTTGGAGAAATTAAAGATAGCAGCGGCGCTAACGTTCTGGATAAAGTTTCCGCCGTAATAGTACCGCGCCTAAACGTGGACGGCGCATATTGGAACATACGTGGAACGAATTCGATCCGCGGTCAAGGTCGCGGCATGGATCAAAACCGTGACGGGACTATGCTTCACGCTCCGCAATCGCGTTTGATCAACATGATAACCAACGCGTACAAACCACATATGGGCATAGACATCCACGAGATGGGCTGGGGCGCCCCAACCGGGTCGCCGCGCTACTACCCAAGCGGCGAATATGGAGTGGGAGAAACAGAGAATATTCCAGCGGTTACTGTAGCTAACAATACAATTGACGGCTCGGGAACAACGACCCTTAACAGGCATTATAGCCTTCAGACCTGGAGTCCTATTGACCTTGGCAGTAAGTTCCACAACACGCCAAAGGCAATCTCGGATTGGCAGGATGAACTACTGAAATATTGCGAAAACTATTTCGCAAATAGGAATATGTACGTTTTCCCATATCTTCTTGGGACAGCGTCCACGTATGCGCGTAAACCCGATGGCGTTGAAGTCGTCTCGGCAGATGGCACAATAGTAAAGATGCCGGGCGATGTCCAGCAGTATTTCAGGAATGCGGACTGTATACCGGACGAAGGTTACGGCGATGGAGCGCTTGGCTTGAAGCAGATGATCGAGTTCTGCGCCGAGGTTCCGTCATCGGCAGGCGATGGCTATAAAACTAGAGTTCTATTCCACTACATAGCTCAGGAGGCGCAGATAAAATTCTTGGCTGATAACGCGCAAGCAATACTTAAGGATGTTGAAGACGCGCGCAAGTGGATGAATACCGACCGCTCGGATGTCGCGCTTTGGAACTGGCAGACTCACTCCCCAAGCAAACACAGAGTGTTTAAAGCTATAGACGGCAAGATAGCCGACGCTCCCGGCGATTATTACTACGAGTATACTGTGCCGATGCACTTCCACAATAGGGAAAGAAAAGCCGGCAAGACTGTTACGCGCCCATACGCCTACATCATCGACCCCGAACACATGGCGTACGGAGATAAAATCAACGCCGATTTGGTTGTTTTCCGTCTTTCATACACCGGCATACCGGTTTTTCGTCTGACGGAACCAGTTACCGTACCGGTGGAAGGGAACACTGTCGGAACCATTCAAGGCTTAGGCGTCGGTAACACTTTCTCTGTGACCACACCCGCGCTGTCGACATTTGACGATCAAGGCAACTTCACCGGCACGATGCCGACCGTTACCCACGGCGATATTGAGACAACATATCTTGGCGGCTACGATACCGCCGGCGGCAGCTTTGGCATACAAAATCAGAGGATAGTCAGCGCTACGACTGTCGTCGAGACAAAGACATTCCCTGCGGGATCTTATGTCATACCCGTAAGCGGCGCCTTGACCAATCACGCCAATCTGCACGCGATGTTTGCGCTGGAAGTGTTGGGTAAACGAAATCTAGGCAACAGTTATCTCAGGTTCACTCCCGGTCTCCATACCGCTACGATTTCATCAGCTGACCTCGAACAGGAGTGGCCGTATCCGTATCGCTCGCACTACTTCCCGGTGGAGACCGGCTCGAAGTACCCTGCGTACCGATACATGTCAAACGACTATGAAACCGCTATGAAGATTGAGCGTGTCTATACTAAACAGCCCTTTATTAATGGCGCTAACTTTGCCGTAGGATACCCGGTCAACATTTCGATACTTAAAAGTAAAGGGTTCAACCTTGGGACGATTGACAAGATTGGTCTGGGATATTACTTCAAAGCAATAGGGACGACCTTGACGGAACTCGACCCGAAGGCGGAGAACTTCTACGTAACGATTCCTACCAAGAATGATGGCGTTGCGTTAGGCAAATGGTATCTATATAACTGGAATACAAAGGCTTTTGTTGAAGCGACGCCAGGCGCGTCAGCGACAAGCGGCGCAAAGACAGTAAGCGTTTCCGGTCAGTACATTAGCGATGAAAGCGATGTCATACTCATCGCGGCGCCTTCTGTTGCAGATCTTAACAAACTCCCGTACCCGAATCTTAACGCGCTGCTTGACAGCAACGTTACAGTTAAGGCTGATCAAAACAGTAAGAGCGGCTCAGTTACCATTGAATTAACCAATAATGGTCTGGTAGATGGCGAATCCGTATTATTCTACTTTGTCAAGGGAGCGGATAACTTTAGAGTTATCATAAAGACTGTGAAGGAGACAAAACCAGGCGTGTTCGAAACGGTGTTCGAGCAGAGCGAGCTTGGAGTCCTTGATGATGGAGTAACATACGCCATTCAGTATAGCAACGTGGATGGAACCGTCACTGGATACAGCACGTTTACAAACGGCGCGCTAAAATATAGTGAAAAAATCACCGACGGCGGATGTAACGCCGGTCTTATGTATGCAACGATGGGACTCTTTGGCGCCATAGTTTTCATAAGAAAGAGAAAATAATATAAGTAATCTTGCAAAAACTGGCAAGGAATTTTACAGTGCAAAAACGAGCCGGATATCTGTATCCGGCTCGTTTTTTGTTATTATTGCAATTCCTGATGATATGTAGTAACATAACTACATTATTAATTCAATAGGAGGCGTTGCCATGACCATCACGACTATTTCCAGCCGGGAGCTGAACCAGAACGTTACACGCGCGAAAAAGGCGGCAAAAAGCGGTCCAGTATTCATCACAGATCGCGGCAAGCCTGCTCATGTGCTGTTGAGCATTGATGAATATCAACGGCTTAAAAAGCAGCGTCGCAACATTGCTGATTCATTGGCTATGCCGCGCGTTGCGGACATTGATTTTGAGCCGCAACACGCGACTATCAGAACCCGACCGGTTGATTTCTCATGATTTACGTTCTCGATACAAACGTGGTGTCAGAGTTACGTAAAGTTCGAGCTGGCAAGGCAGATTCAAAATTTGCGGCATGGGCTGAAAGCGTTGACGCTGCAGACCTTTTTGTGTCCGCCATCACCATAATGGAATTAGAGCTTGGCGTTTTGTCGATTGAGCGTAAAGATGCTACACAGGGGGCAGTATTACGAGCGTGGCTGGAACAACACGTTTTTCCAGAGTTCTCCGATAGAACGCTGCCCGTCGATACGGCAGTGGCACTACGTTGTGCCCAACTACATGTTCCAAACAAGCGCAACGAACGTGATGCGCTTATTGCAGCGACAGCTCTTGTGCATGGCATGACGATAGTAACTCGAAACGCAGCCGATTTTCAGTCCACAGGAGTGATGATCATAAATCCGTGGGAGTGATTGCTGGAGTCCGAATCGAAATGACGCCGCTTAACAGTAATGCGCCACATTCATTGTAACAAACCAATCTCTGCCCTGGCGTTGGCGCGAATTGCGGTTCATCGAATTCAACCGAGAAATCTTTTGGGCTTATGTTAGTTATTTTGCATGGAGATGGTTCACCCCGGGAGCGGGTTTTCCCGAACAGTTTTACATTAATCAAATGTTCAAGCGTTTTGTTGGTCAAGTTATTAGTGTTTACGGCATACACGTTTTTTTTGTAAGCTTCTTCTTTGGTTCCCGCTACTACTATGTTTTTTATCGCATCAATGCTTAAGACATATAAAGGTTCTTTAGCCGCTATTCGGAGTCCTTTTCTTTGACCTGTCGTGTAATTTGCGATTCCTTTATGTTCACCCAAAACTATTCCATTTGTTCCTACAATAGCGCCTCGTTTGTTCGCGTAAATTTCATCATCTGGAACGCAAAAGCATACGTCCATACTTTCGGGCTTTTCGGCGGTCTCTATTTTTGCTTTTCTGGCTATTTCGCGCACCATTTGTTTATTCATTTTGCCAAGAGGAAATACAAGTTTTTGTACGACATCTGAAGGAAGGTCGCAAAGAAAATAGCTTTGATCCTTATTTAAGTCGGAAGCCCTGCAAATGTATTTATGATCCATATCATCGGTTATGGATGCGTAGTGTCCGGTTGCTATCTGGAGGTCATTCATTCCCAGCATTTTTTCGGCAATTTTGGGAATTATACCGAGTTTTAACGCTCTGTTACAGTCCGCACAAGGATTTGGCGTCAAACCAATCCGCCTTGAATTTATATATTTATCTATAACTTGCTCTTTAAAAATATTTTCAGATTCGATAATTATGTGAAGGATTCCAAGCTGTTTTGCTATGCTTTGCGCGCTATTATGCGCGGACGAGTTTGGGGTTTTCATAGTTACTCCAACGATATCGTAAGAATCTTTCAGCAATAATGCACAAACGCTTGAGTCAACCCCCCCGCTCATTAATATAAGGATTATTGATTTTTTGGAACTCATTTATGCGTTCTGGCTCCCTTTTTTATATCCTTCCAAGTCAAGTGTCACATGCTTGAACCCAATTTTCTTAAAGTAGGTTACTATTATATCCGAAGCTTTTATTATTTTTTCCATGTAATCATTATCTATTTCTATTCGCGCGATTTGTACGTGATGTCTCACTCTTAACTGTGTTTCTCGCGGCAGTATAGTATACAAAAACTCTTCGGCTTCCTCGACTTGTTTAAGATTCTGTTTCGTTAATATTTGATCGGCTGATATTCGGGTCGCAAGGCATGCAGCCGCAGGTTTGTTCCACACAAATAGACCGGATTGCTTTGATATCGCGCGTATGTCCTCTTTATTTATTCCCGCTTCCAAAAACGGACTTCTGACGTTTGGAAATTCTTTTGCGGCTTTCATCCCTGGTCTTGTGTCGCTTAAATCATCAATGTTTGACCCGTCAAGAATCCATGGAACGCCTTTGCTTTTTGCCCATAAAGAGATAACCTCAAGTCTCATTTTTTTACATATGTAGCATTTTTCTTTGGGATTATTTGAAAAATCAACATTTGCAAGCTCGTCGATTTCAATAAACTCGTGACGTAATTTTAAGTGTTCGGCAAGTTTTGAGACTATTATTTTATCGTGCTTTGTCAAAAGAGGGGATAAAACAGTAATTGCGCAAGCGTTGTCTCCAAGAGTTTCCTGAGCCACACTTGCAAGACAAGAGCTGTCGACCCCTCCTGATAAAGTAACTACCACGCTTCCCATTTCAGCAATTATAGATTTTAGTTTTTCCAGTTTATTCAAGCGAATTCACCATCTTAAAATTTCTTTGGAACTATTATAAATGTTATTGTTATATAATACATGTAAAATTAAGTTCAAATGGTTTTAAAAAGGAGGAATTTTTTGTGTTACGGACAAAAGCTTATCTTCTTTTTTTGGTCTTCATTGTTTCTTTAAAAAAATATGTGACGCGATGTATTCGATTTTCACATTGTTGGGGCGAAAATTAAAATGAGCTTTGAAGCCTCGCTTGAACAAATAAAAAAAGAGCTTTCTAACCTAAGAGGATTGTTCGATAAAGAAGTGAATACGTTAAAACAACAAATCGGAGAATACTCAATTGAATTGGATAGACTGCGAACTGAACACAGTATCGAGCAGCGTAATTGGGAAAACAGCCGCAATGTTTTTCAACAAAACATTGTCGACTTGGAGAACGAGATTTTGAGTTTTTCTAATGCGATCCCAAGAGAAAAAGAATTTTTGGAATGTCTTCCGCATATTGCTTTTATATGCGATATTGATGGAGTAATTAATTATAGCAATCAGGCATTGCGCAGTTTCTTTGATTTGGAGAATGCGGATATTGAATGGTTTCCGTTTGGTAAAGCCGCTATAGACTCCGCGCTGATTCGTGGCAGTTGGGCAAGAGAGATTGAACTTAAGTCAAAAAATGGTATAGAAATAACAGTTGAGGCAAAGCTTTTTTCATGGAATAACTATTCGGGCGATATCAGCGGGTTTATAGGCATAGCAATAGACAAAACCCATTTGATACAGTTGGAGATTGAAAAGAAGAAGCTAAAGCAGGAACTTGATTCCTTATATATGTTATTGCCCGAAAAGACTGAATCGGAGAAGAAAGCAAGCCGACAAAAAGAATTGAGATGCGTCATACTTGGCGATCACAAAAGTGGAAAATCCGCATTAATCAATGGGTTGATTGGCGACATGCTACCGGAAGGGAAAGTAATAAATCTCCCTATTCGTTGCGGTCGCGGAGCGGAAAGAGTGATTGTCGCTCATTACTGGAATGGTGAACGGCAATGTTTTTTCAAAGAAGACGCGTCAGTTGAGCGTGTAGAGAAGCTGCTTTCTGAGAACGACTTACTTTGGCTTGAACTACGAAGCCCTGACGCGATTATTCCGTATAATATTTTAATTGAAGAGGATTGCGCGATATCGAAAAATATTGTTTCAAAAGCCGACGCGTTCATTTACATATCAACGATAAGAAATTATCCTTCTTCAGGAGCGCTTAATAAGCTGCAAAATTTCCTAAATGAAGGAGCTTATGGAATATTTGCTATATCAAAAACAGATTTAGAACGCGACGATTATGAGTGCGGAGAAATAGCCATGACAGCAGCCGCTAAAATTGAGAGCGCTATAAAACAAACGAAAAGAATACTGACAAAATATTCTAAGTTAAAGAACTGTCATGTTTTACCGATTTCTTCTCATTTAAGAATGAACTTAAGTACTATTGTTTGGCACTTAGAAGAGGTTATTTCGTCATATCAGGCGCCATTGAACCATTCTCCTTATGCAGCGCCTTTTAGCCTGCCTGAAAAAGACAGCGACGTTGCCGGTAGTCTTAATGCTTTGAATTCAGTGATCGAAGCTTTTCATGAGCAGGAATTTCAGGCCGAATTTATGCGGTTTATAAAATCAGTTGCAGGGAAGCATGAACAGGAAAAAATGAACTGTTTATTCATTTCTCCGCATAGAGAGTCAGTAAATAAACTCATTGCAAGGCTTGCGCATGATATTTCGTATATGCATGTTTTAGATGGAAAAGAAAAAAATTGGATAGCGAATTTTGAAGATATCAGATATGAAAAAATTTCTTTTCCGGATTCTGTTTTAAACAGTATAAATTTTGTTATTGCTCCCGAAGCGTTTGACATGGATGAAGACGCATGGAAAGCTTTGCTTTCAAATTATGTCCCTGTCATCGTTATTGAACTTACAGGATCAAGTTATTGTGGCGAGGAACTTGATAGTATTACGCGCAAAACTTATTTAACTACGTTAAAGCAAAACAAATTTTGTATTGTGAGCGGTGAAGGATTAATGATAGATTCAGTGGAGATTATTTCCAAAAGCATAAATGAGTGGGCAAATCACAATGTTCCACTATTTATTTACGAAAACTACAACGTTATAATAAGGAGCGTAAATCAGTGAAAGATATGGATCATGTTACAAGTAACGCTATTTCAGAATTAGCCTCCCAATTGGGGCGGCCATTGCGCGATGAGCTAAACAGTCATATTGAATTATTTCAACAATCTTTGCTGGAAATGTCATCCTCAATGAAAAAATCGGAAAACAGTTTAATGTATGCCGCTAACGAATTATTGCCAAAAATAGAAGTCGCAAAGAAAGAGCTTGATAGCGCTGTTCAATGTATTAGCGATTCTTCAGAGTCTATTAGGGGAGGTCTCATTGAGAGTCTTGATGACAAGATAACCGCTATTTTGGATAATAACGAACGTATTGTTAATTCATTGCGCGATGAATTATCAAGCGTTACAAGAGATTTAATATTGGTGGAAAACGCTTTGGACGAGAGTTCAAATAATCTGACAGGGACAAATCAAGATCTTGCTAATAAAGCAGCTGTGTTCATGGATGAAATTGAGAACTGGAATGGATTACTAAAAGCAAGGAGCCATGCGCAAACGAAAGAGCTTGAAGCATTATCCTCAGAAATATCAGAACTAATAAATAATATGAAAAGTAGATTATTAGATGAAATTGATGAACAGATAGATTTGCGTGACAATAGAGTTAGGAAGGATTTAGCGGAAAACAACGCAATATATAAACAATTATTTTATCGCATTGCGAGAATTGAAAAATCTGTTTGGGTTGTAGCATCTATTATTGCACTGACGATTATTATTGTTTTATTTCTGATATAATGCTAGTAAGTCAAAGTATCTAATAAGGGGGCGCTTAAGCTGTGCAATTTGAAAATAGTGTGATTGTATCAGGAATTTTACACCACATTAAGAAAGAAAAGCAAGATAAAAAATATTTTCTTTTTGCAATAAAACAGGAGAAAGAAAAAGAAGATGGGTCTATCAGAAAAGACTTTCTTGTAACCCGGGTATTTGTACCGGAAGTTGCACAATTCGCGCGTTCATTAGATGGTGGAGCAAAAATTATAGTCAGAGGCGAATTACGAGTGTCTTCAGGTAGTGGAGAGATGTATATTTACGCTAACAATATTGAAGAGATTTAATATATTAGTTTTATACTTTATCTACAAATCGCTTTCTTTTCAGAAAACGCGTATTTTTCTTAGAAAGAAGTGAAATACTTGGTAAGCATATTAAATAATGTAATAGGCCCGATTATGCCCGGCTGCTCAAGCTCTCATACTGCTGGACCATATTATATAGCCCGGATATGTCGTAGTCTAATGGGGGATTGTCCTTGTGAAATCTCTTTCATTTTTGCTCCAAATACGTCAATTGCCGAGTGTTATCACGAACAAGGCAGCGATCTTGCTTTTATTATGGGAATTTTGGAGTTTCCGATTACCGGGCGCGAGTTCAAAAAGGCTCTGTCTTTGCCAGAAAAATATGGACTAAAGGTTAATTTTAAAATACTCGAATTTCCGGAAGCTATACATCCAAATAGCGTAAAAATAACGGCGATAACAAAAAATCATAAAAAATATGAGTTTATAGCCGACTCAACGGGGGGAGGTTCTTTCTTACTTCGCAAGTTTAACGGATGGGATGTCTGTCTTACTGGAGACGCGCATGACCTATTAGTAGAAATTGAAGAAGGAGAAAGCAGTTACAACGAAAACCATGAATCCATCTCATTGATTCGGGAGAATGCGGGAAGGAAACTGATTCATTACAAATTAAGAGTACCGCCTCGCGACGAAGAACTAAGAAAATTTAAGAATTTCTGGTACGCAAAACCGTTGTATTTTGCGATAAAGGGAGATCCAATTTTCAAGAGCGCCGCTGAAATGATAGCGTATGCTAATGAGTTTTCCGAAAACCGAAAATCAATAGCCGAAACCGCAATAGAGTACGAATCTAGTTTACTTGGATTATCAAGGGCGGAGGTTTGTTCTGAGATGGAAAAACGCCTCCAGATTATGCTTGACGCTGTAAAACTTGGATTGAGCGAAGAATGCCCGGAAATGTTTTTATTAGCGAAGAGCGCAAGAAAAATTTATGAAGCGGAAAACAATTCAAAGCTTCCTCTTGGCGGGATAAACACGCGCGCCGCAATAAGGGCTATGGCGACTATGCAGGTGAATAGCGGGCAGGGGATAATATGCGCGGCGCCAACGGGAGGATCTGCAGGAGTTATTCCAGGGATCATTTCTACATTAATTGAAGATATGAAATATTCCTATTTGGACGCTTTAAATGCTCTTTGGGCGGCAGGCGCCATTGGATTGATAATAAACACGCGCGCGACATTCGCAGCAGAAGTTGCCGGATGTCAGGTTGAAATAGCTGCTGCGGGAGCTATGGGCGCCGCTGCGGTGATTCAAAGCTACAGCGGGAATGTTGTTGACGCGTGCAACGCTGCTGCAATAGTCTTACAGAATAGCATGGGTCTTGTGTGCGACCTGGTGCAAGGAATAGTCGAAATCCCTTGCCATACGCGTAACGCTTCTTTCGCTTCACAATCATTTATTTGCGCAGATTTAGTAGCGGGAGGATATTATAATCCAATAGGTCTTGACGAAACTATTGACGCCGTCTTCTCGGTAGGAAAAATGCTTCCTGCCGAACTCAGGTGTACATCTGCCGGTGGTATAGCTTCCACCCCTTCAGCTTTAGCTATACAGAAAAGAAGATAATAATTCTATAGGAGAACGTATTATGTATTTGTTTAGTAAAGAATCTCTACTTTCTATGATTAGCGTCGACTTTATGAATTGTATAATGGATTCCGTGAAATTAGCAATGATTTCTGAAGCCGACATAACGACGCCGATTCGTACCACTGTCAAACGTGGAGCAAAAGGGCAATCGCTCTTGTTAATGCCATGCCTTTCAGATGATTTTTGGGGGCTGAAGGTACTTACGCTTTTCCCGGATAACCCTAATAAAGGCAAACCTTTTATTCATGGAATAGTAGCTTTAATAAACGCTGAAGATGGTGAATTTGTAGCTATTTTTAACGGCTCGCTGCTTACATCCATCAGGACGGGAGCAGTAAGCGGATTAGGAATAAGGAGTATTTGCGATATTAATGTAAAGAAGCTTGGCTTGATAGGGACGGGCGTCCAAGGGTATTGGCAGCTGCGATTTGCCTGCGCTGCACGCAGATTTGATGAAATATGGATATATGATAATATAGAGGATAAGTTAAGCGAATATAAAAAACGTTTAGACGCAGATTTCGCGCTTGATATGGGAATATCCGTCAATATATCAAAAGACGCTACCAGCGTTATAAATAAATCTGAAGTTATCATATCCGCAACTACTTCAAAACAACCGCTTTTTGATGGCGTCGTAAAATCTCTTTATGAAGGGAAAGTTTTTGTTGGCATAGGGTCGTATACGCCAGAAATGCGCGAGTATCCCGACGAGTTTTTTGTTAACGCTGATAGGGTTTATGTTGATACTCTTCATGCGCTTGAAGAGACGGGCGATTTGATATTTCCAATAAAAAACGGGTTTCTAGATAAAGAGAAAATAATGTCTCTTTCAGTTGCGTTTGGTAAGGAAACAGCAAGAGGGACTTATTTATATAAGTCTGTCGGAGGCGCAAGCTTTGACTTATTTTCAGCAAAAAAGATATTTGAAATAGCGAAGAAACAAAATATGTTAAACAACATGGATTTTTGATAAAATTGCTGCTTTGAAATAACGCGTAATAGTGAAAAACAGCTTACTTAAACACTTAATAGCGTGTTCGCAGTGTCCGAAAACTATCCTGAACGCAAAGCGAATCGAAAATGTATCAAATTATTATGATAAAATGCTTTTCATTAAACATAGAATTTTACAAAAACTAAGAGGAGAAATTTTAATGATCATGCCCGTTTTAAAAATAGGAAAACACCAACCGCGTTATCCGCTTATTCAAGGTGGGATGGGGGTAGCCATATCCGGCGCTAATCTAGCCGGGCATGTATCGGCTAGCGGCGCCATTGGAACAATAGCCAGCGTAGGTTTATGCCACGATTCTCCTTATTTCAACGAAAAACGGAATTATTTTGAGGTTAATCAAATAGTTATGCGTGAAGCGGTGCAAAAGGCGAGGAAAATTGCGGAAGATAATATATCTCCCATCATTGAGGAATCAAAACCGGTCATAGCAGTAAATTGTATGGTTGCTTTGACGGATTATGATACGCAGGTTCGTTCTTCGTGCGAAGGCGGCGTTGATATAATGATATCGGGAGCGGGTCTGCCGCTTCGCTTACCGGAATATACAAAAGATTTCCCGGATGTCGCGCTCGTTCCAATAGTAAGTTCTGCAAAGGCGGCAAGCCTGATAGCAAGGCGCTGGGAAAAACAATACGGTCGTATACCTGATGGATTCGTGGTTGAGACGCCATTCTATGCAGGCGGGCACCTTGGAGCAAGCACAATAGAGCAAGTTTACTCCCCTGAATTGGCTTTAGATATTGCTGTCCCGGAAGTTGTCAAGTACGTTGCAGAAGAACTGAAATGCGATATTCCTGTAATAGCCGCAGGCGGAATTTGGGACAGAGCCGATATGATAAACGCTTTTGAATTGGGAGCAAAAGGCGTTCAAGTTGGCTCACGGTTTGTGTGTACGGAAGAATGCGACGCGGCTATGCGTTTTAAGCAGGCATACATAGACGCAACAGAAGAAGACATAGTTTTGATAAATAGTCCGGCAGGGCTTCCGGGCAGAGCTATACGAAATCCTTTTGTATCTGCGTATCTTGATGGAGAAGTAGAAAGTAAACCATGTTTTGCTAACTGTCTGACGCACTGCCGATATAAAAAAGACCGTAGCACATTTTGCATTGCTATGGCGCTTGTTGATGGATGTGTCGGAAATTGGGAATCGGGGTTGTTTTTTTGTGGGTCAAACGCTTATAGAGCTACAAAGATAGAAACAGTAGAACAAGTTATGCGCGATTTTTTTCCTAAATAACATAGCATTTAAAAGATTTTCAAAAAAATTATAGAATGGTGGAATGTTAGGATGGATAGAAAGTACGAGTTTTCATGGGATTTGTTGGGAGATATTGAAATTGGAAGACCAAATCTGGGCAATGAGATTAAGCTTGAGGTCTATCGACTTATGCAGTTTACTTTGAGAGATGTATTGGAAGAAGAACTCGGTACAGAAAAATCAGATCAAATATTTTACGCGGCAGGGCGAAAAGCGGGCAGGGCTTATTATGAACATATGTTGCATGATTGCGCTGACGTAAACGACTTCGTGAAAAAACTTCAAGTATCCCTAAGAGAAATGAAAATAGGAATTCTACGAGTCGAATCCATTGCAGACGGGGCTGAAAAACTAGTTCTCACTGTCGACGAGGATGTTGATTGTTCAGGTCTTCCCGAACTTGATTTTGAAATTTGCGTATACGACGAAGGATTCATTTCTGGGATTTTAGAAAGCTTTACCGGATCGCACTATGAAGTTAAGGAAATTGATTGTTGGTGTACGGGGGAGCGTACATGCAGATTTTCAGCAGAAAAAAGAGTATAGTTGAAAAGACTGATATATAAATGCCTGAAAATAAACCTGAAACAGAGCTTGATATTACTCAAAAAAAATTAGATGATTTAATAACGTATTTTTCATCATTGGTTTTTGAGCGGAAATGCGGACAGATGCCTGATTCTGTTTCGGATATATCAGAAGTGCAAAGAATAGCGAATACAATAAACGAAATACGTAATGTTTTGTTTATGGCAAAAGGTGGAGACTTTTCCTATTCAATTAAGAGTAAAGGCTTTATGGCTGGCACTTTAAAAGCTCTACAATCTAATTTAAGAAGTATTGCTTATATTTGTTCGCGAGTTGCGCGCGGGGACTTCTCGCACAAGATGGATGATTATATGGGAGAACTATCAGTTTCTCTAAATGCAATGATAGATCAACTTGATAGTTCTTATTACAGTTTAAATGAAGAAAAAAACCATTACTCGTATCGCGCGTTTCATGATCCGCTTACGGGTCTGAAGAACAGAGCTTTTTTTGATGAACAGTTCATTAATGAAATAGCCAGAGCAAAGAGAAACAATTCTTTGCTTGCTGTTGTTGTAGTTGATATGGACGAATTCAAGCAAGTTAACGATACATTGGGGCATCAAGCGGGAGACGAACTCTTGATTGAGGTTGCAAACCGGCTCTTGAGAGGTACGAGAGAAATCGATACGGTAGCGCGCATTGGCGGGGATGAATTTGGAATGCTATGGCCAAGCTATCCAAGCCCCAAACAGCATTTTATTAAGATAAAAAATCGTGTGCTTTCTCATATCAACGCTTATTTTGAACTTGAAGGTACTGAGTATACTATTTCGATAAGCATGGGAATAAGCGTATATCCGTATGATGGCGATAATCCGCAGACGCTATTCAGGATTGCTGATAACGCGATGTATGAGGCTAAAAGAACTGCTTATACTTCGTGTGTCTTTGCAAGTTTGGATAGATTTGATAATTAGGATTGGAATTGAGCATAAATAAGGAAAAGCTTAAAATGCTGTTTTTCCAATATCGCCAACTATTTCTTTAATGTATAGCGATCCGTCGTTTTTGTGCAAATCAAGTATTTGCAAGTCTTCCACTTTGTTGCCATTTTGATCCACGCATATTATGACCTGAGGTCTGATCAAGTCGTTTCCGTTGCTTCCAACAACTATTCCGACGCTTCCATCCGAGAGTTCGACAGTCGATCCCGAAGGGTACAGCCCTACCAGAATTACTAAAGATCGAAGAATATTAGGATCAAAATGTTTACTCATTTTTTCTATCATCAATATGAGGGCGCTTTTGCCTTCCATTGGGTCTTTATATGCGCGTTTGGCTGTTAGTGCGTCAAAAACGTCTGCTACAGCCGCAATCCTTGCCTCAATACTTATGCTATCGGAGAGTAGAACATCAGGATACCCGTCACCGCTATATTTTTCGTGATGCCCGCGAATAACTGATAGTATCCTTGAATCGTATACTCCAAATTCCTTTGCTATTTCTTCGCCATATATCGTATGGTTTTTCATTAACTCGAATTCGAGATACGATAGCGCCCCGGGCTTGTTTATGATTTCGTTTGGAATTTTGGCTTTGCCTAAATCGTGCAATATGCCGCCGATGGACAAACTCTGAGCAATGTCTTCGTTATTTGGATACACTTTGTTTGCTATAAAAGAACTAATAAGGGCAACGTTCAATGAATGCACATAAGTGTATTCATCACTGTCGCGAACGCGTCCAAGACAGAACATTATTTCCGGCGTTTTGTTAACTAGTTTAGTCAATGTCTTGCCTTGATTTACAAGATCTGAAATATTGCCAGGTTTGCATGTACCATTCGCAATTCGTGTATATACGTCTTTTATTTGTTCTACTGTATCTCGCGCGAATCTGTTATCAATTTTCACAAAACCAAACTTTGAAGACTTAAGAATATTCTCCAAATCTTCCGCTTCAATTTGTCTTTTCACTAATATAGCTATGGATTCAATTCCCATTTGATGCAATAATTTATCTAAATCGCGGGTGTGTTTAATTAAAGTTGCAAGTTCAGTTCCTCTAGGGATTAACACAGCGCCATTATTATTCATAACATCCTCGTCGACATACGCGTTTGGGATGTCGTATTCAAATAATTCCAGCGTCTTAATGCGTTTTCTCAAGGAATGGGATATTATCTTTTTATTTATGAGTTCTAATTCTTCCGTCATGGGCGCCCAATCTCCCTAGCAATATATGCTTATATTTCGGTTATGTTTTACTTAAGTTTATGTTATTATTCATTAAATATAATAAATTGAAGGAGCGTTATCTCTTGAAAATAGTCATTGTAGGAATTGGCGGTATAGGCGGAGTTATTGGAAGCAAGCTGGCTCAATATGACGGCGATAACATAACTTTTTTTTGTCGCGGAAAGACGCTGCAAGAATTGCTTTTAAAGGGATTAGAAATTCGCTCGGGTAATAATACTTGTTTAATACATCCAAAGATGGCAACAGATGATCCTACAAAAGTTGAACGCGCTGACGCGGTAATCTTTGCCGTAAAAAACTACAGTCTTGAAAACGCAGCCAAAGATATTGCACCCATAGTCGGGAAGGAAACGGTGATCATACCGCTTTTAAACGGATTAGCCGCTCTAGGCAAACTCCAGGAAATTTTCAGCGCCTCTCAAGTATTGGGCGGGTGCGTATATGTCTCGGCGTTTGTCGTTTCTCCTGGCATTATTCAGCAAAATGGAAACATCTTAAAAGTGCTATTTGGCAACTCAAATCTAACGGAAGAGGAAAATCAAAAAAAATATTCCGGCATCCGCGATATTTTTGCGGCAGCGGGAATTGATACGATATTAACAGCAAAAATAGGAAACGAAATGTGGTCGAAATTTATTATGATTTCAAGCTTGGCTACAGCTACATCGCTTTATATGCGAAATATCGGAGAATTATTTTCCAATACAGATAGCCTTGACATGTTCAAAGGGCTTATTCATGAAATTGTTGCCGTCGCTCGGGCAAAAGATATAGTCTTGCCTCCAAACATTGAGGAAGAAACGTTGAAAAAAGCTTCATCTTTTACCCCTGAAACAAAATCATCGATGCAACTTGACTTTGAAAAAGGAAACGCAAATGAACTTGAAGCTTTGACCGGATATGTGCGCGATGAAGCAAAAATGCTGGGAATTGACGTTCCTTTATATTGCATGGCGTATGACAAATTGAAAAATATTACGTAAATGAGTATCGCTGTTTCCAAATATACTACATTCGATGAGCTGCGTTGTTTACTAAAGGATATAAACAACGCTTTTTTTATTACGCCAACATCGCAAGATAATGATTGGCTTCTTGACTTGACAGGAAAAAACTCCGAATGCTTGTTCTCCGGTTTAACGACATACGTATGGAACGATTTATACAGAGAATTTGCGACTCGTATTAACGCTGCGGATGGAAAGGCTGCTATTTACCGTCAAATAGATCCTCCGGACAATAGATTAATTTTAAGATATATAATTAATGAATTAATTAAAAACGATCCGGAAGTTTTAACAGAATTGCCTGGAATCATTCATTCGGGTTTTCTGGATTTATTATCAGAATCAATAGGAGAGTTTATAAGCGAGGAAGTCTTGCCTGAAACTCTCAAGTCAGCTAATTTAAACCTTGACTTCACTCAACAAATATTGACGGAAATCTATAAAGAATATCTTGATTACCTTGATCGTAATGGTCTTATGGATAGCGCTCAAATCCCTACGCGCGCGCGCGAGCTAATAGAAGGGAATAGAATAAGCATAAAGCGCGATGATTACGTATTTGTTGGCTTCCTTTCTTTCACTAACGCCCAAAAGAACCTTATAGAGTCAATGTCCAACAGTGGGGCAAACGTGAACCTGCTACAGCCGGAGGCTTTTGTCGACGGGATTTTCGACGCTTCCGCCCAGTTCGTCAAATATACTAAAAATGACGATAATGCCTACGTAAACCACAATGTGGATTATTACCTCTTCGAGTCGCCCGATACTTTATGTGAACTGGATTTATTAGCAAGAGAGCTTGCTCTATGGAGTAGGGGATTGGGCGCGTTTGCGGGAAGCGCCTTCCTTGGATGGGATTCAATAGGAATACTGACTTCGCGGGATAGGGTTGAGTCGCTCCATAACGCTCTCGTTCGCTACAATATACATGTAAATCTTTATACAGGCAAAAAGATTTCCGAAACCCCTTTAGGTTATCTGCCAAAGAGAGTTTTCAAAGCCTACAAAAACAACTGGCAGACTAAAGAAACTGCTATTCTACTATCTCATACATGTTTGGGAGGAAGCGTGTCGAAACCAGAATTGATGTATCGCGGCCCGAGTGGCGAAAGCAACTGGATAAAGCACATGACCGACAGTCATAATGATGTTGGCATAAAGGCTTTTAAAGCAATGAACAAGTTTTGCAGGGCAATTGAAAAAGGGGGAAAACCGACCGCAATTCTGGAAACTTTGTTTGAGTTTTCGAGTGAAAAAGGATTGTGGCTTGATCCTTTGCAAATTGCCGCTATCGAAGATAATGAGGGCGTTTTTGATTCCTCGTTGCGCGAGCTCTCCAGCGCAATAATTGAACTTGAACGCAAACTCCTTTTTATGAAAGAATTGCAACCCTCGGTAGGCATCGCGGGGAATCAGGTTTTTAAAGGTTTTGCGGCTATTGAATATTTAAACCAATGGACGGAAGAGACTCAAACGGCGACAAACCCTATTATGTCGGGAGCAGTATCGGTCTACTCCAAAATTCCGGCTCTTGCAAACTTTGATTCTCTCTTTATAACGGGAGTTACGGCGAAAGAATGGCCTGGAAATCTGTCAAATTCATCGATTATCAGCGAATCGGTGCGCGAACATATAAATGAGTATAATCCGGCTCTGAAGTCAAAAGCTACTCACTTGATGACCCTTCATGAAAAACGTATTCAAAAAGAGGCTTTACTAAAGAGATTATTTTATTCAGTTGAACGTTTTATTGTTGTTTCCCGTCCGCTTGCCGACGACAAAAACCGACCGTTGACAGCGTCTCCTTGCCTTGCTTCCGCGCTCTTCTCCAAAGATTTTATCAATATAGGCGTAATTCGCAAAGATTTTTCCGACCTGTTGCCGTCCGACGAGCCATATTTTGAAAAAATAGAAATCAAATCCGGCTATAAAGGCATGAATAAAAGAGATATCCCAATGGAGTTCGACGCAAACAACAAAAAAATCACAATAAGCGCGTTGCATGAACTTGTTGAATGTCCTTACCTTTATTGGGCCAGGTATATTAAAAAAACTAAAGAACCTACTACCGAGCTTTACAATAGCTTATATGCCGGCAACCTTGTTCATGACATTATGGAGGCGTCGTGGAAGGAAAAAATCGAATCCGGCGCGGGCTTAGCCACAATTGTCTCAGCGCTGTGGGACAGCATTGAAAACAATGATAACGACCAGTTGCAATCAAAATATAAGAGTTTATTTACGGACAAAAGGCTCGTTCGCAGGAAAAATCTTCTTAGAGCGAGAGTCGTAAAAACTGCGGAACTGCAAGACGAAATCGAAAAGAGAATGAGCGATTACGATAAGAAACGATTGGATATGAAATTTGAGTACGATGTATCTTTTAAAGTGGAAGAGATCAATTTTACAGGTCGTTGCGACCGTGTGGACATATTCGCGGACGGCGCTCTCATAATTGATTACAAGACGGGAAAAATGCCTAATAACATGCTGCAGCTTGGCGCGTACGCCAAAGCGCTGGAACACAACGGAATTGAATTTGTAGGCGCGGGGTTCGTCTCACTCGCGGAAGAAAAGATAGGGGGAGTATTTAACAGCCCATATTCTTTGATATACGCTGGCAGGGAAGTAAAAAAAAGCGTTGAAGGCTTAATCAGCGACGCGGAGCGAGAAATTAACTCTGCTGTCGAGCTCTTGAAAGTTGGAGAATTCAGACCAAACTATAATTCGCAGCTTTGCAGGTATTGCTCATATAAACCATTATGCCGCTATGCGGAGTTTAGGGATGAAGATGATGAAGGAGATTAGGCTAAAAAGCGCTGTAATGCTGTAAAGCGAAACAAAATGGTTTTTGTCTTATTAAAAAAGCGATGAATAAATCATGAAATTATTAAATACTCTACTGATAATATCGGGTTTCCTGTGTGTGGGGATAGGTACGATTGGAATTTTTGCGCCTATTCTGCCAACGACCCCTTTTTATTTGCTGGCAACTCTATGTTTTGCTAAAGGTTCCGAGCGATTTCATACTTGGTTTACCAACACAAAGCTGTATCAAAAACATCTTGAAAGCTATGCAAAAAGCAGAAGCATGACGCTAAAAACAAAGCTTTCAATATTAATCCCCGTCTCCATTATGCTCATTCTTGTCGCCCTATCAGTCAATTCACTTGTAATGCGAGTTGGAATAATCGCTCTTCTCCTGATAAAATACTGGTACTTTATTTTCAAAATTAAGACGTTAAAGCCGAATGAACAAAATAATTGAAAGGAGTAACTATTTTATCCACCGTTCTGTAAAACCTCGCACTTTAGGGCGAGGATATAAGGAACATCTGCCGAAGGCGGATCGTTTTTGATTTTAATCTTTGGAATTCGCTGCTATTCAATTAATAGAGTATAATACACAACATGATAATATTTAAATCCTTCAAATTTCGACTCAAGACGAATTCAATTCAGCAAGCTATAATGAGAAATATTGCTGGAGGTTGTCGTTTTGTATGGAATAAAATCCTTGCTGCCCAGAAGAAACGCCTTGAAGCTGAGAAAAGCTGCATGAACTACTCGACAATGGCTGCAGAACTCGTAAACTGGAAGCAACAGGAAGAAACTATATTCTTAAAGGAAGTTCATTCACAAATCCTTCAGCAAAAACTGATGGATTTGTCACAAGCTTTGAAAGAAGCGTTTGACAAGACAAACCCTAAACAATTCCCTCGGTTTAAGAAAAAAGGACGTAGTATAGACAGCTTCAGGTATCCGCAGGGATTTAAAATAGAAGAAGGAAACAATAGGGTATTTCTGCCAAAAATCGGCTGGGTAAGATATATTAACAGTCGAAGAATAGAAGGGACACCAAAGAATGTCACCGTGAAGCGAGACGGTGAGCATTGGTATGTAAGCATTCAAACAGAGCAAGAAATAGAAGAACCGGTTCATGCATCAAAATCAGAAATAGGAATAGATGTTGGAATAGTACAGTTTGCGACTCTATCAGATGGAACAGTGATTCGACCAATCAACAGTTTAAGAAAACAAGAGTCAAAACTGAGAAAGGAGCAGCGCAAAC
>Ga0099364_10002168_pt1 | contig 31550 bp, 25 predicted proteins | sample TergutTh196P3_FD_73070 | JGI IMG/M metagenome (GOLD analysis project Ga0099364, IMG submission 73070) | Microcerotermes parvus P3 segment gut microbial communities from Pointe-Noire, Republic of the Congo - Th196 P3 | ecosystem: Host-associated > Arthropoda: Insects > Digestive system > Gut ... | reverse complement strand
CCTAATAAAAAGCCGCCAAGTTCAGGAGCCGCTGCTCTTCGTCATTGCGGAGACGCTTTGGAATGTCCGGCGCACCGCCGCGCTTTTGGAACGCCCAAAGGATGAGATCGTCGAGCGGGGTGTTCACAGAGCCCGCGGCGGTAGCCGGGGAATTCCTAACTAACGTTACGGGCTCTGATTCCCTAACTGATGTTACGGGCTCTGTGCGGAGAATTTTCAGTGTACCAGCAAGTTCTTTACCGTGGAGTCCCATGTGGTGTTTTCCGGGATCACCGAAGATAATGTCCGGCACGGCAAAAATCGGCTGGGCGAGCGGATCGTCCCAAACCAGTCCAAAGGCGGCATGGTCGGTAACGACCGACATAAACTGCCAAGTGATGTCCATCGGCGAAGGAGCAAAGCGAAGATGCTCCTTCGTTTCAATGTCCGCCGTCGAGGAGGAGTGTTCCCCCTTTTCCAAGTATTCGACTCCGTTTAACACGGCTTGCTGCATTTCGCCGTAGGGACGAAAGACGGGTCCGAAAAGAGGCTCGTCCGTTTCCAACTCGAAGCGGAGTTCGTCGTTTCGCAGTTCAAAACTTAATGTTCCGCCTGATGGAAGAAAATATTCAAGTTCCCCCCCAGGCTGAATCCCGGCTAGCCATGCTACCAACATTCCGAAGCCATCTGGAACATCTCTCCAGGCAAATCCATAGCCTTCCGCTTTGATAATCCCGGTTTTGTCGGCAACGGGAGCCTCTTCCCGATGAAACGGGATATGTTTAACGCCGCCTAGTGGAAGGTCGGGATTGCGGTACACCAGCGGATAAATTTCACCGACCGCTTTATCGTCCATAAAAACAACGGCACCGGTTCCGTCGTGGGCGAAGTCAATCCTAATTTTTGCCGTTCTCATTGTCAGCCAGAGATCGTGTCTCTCGTCTTCTGGAAAATCTTTCCCCAAGTTTTCTATCCACTTCGCATCGTACCACGGAGTCGGATTTTCCGGCACGTCGCCTCGTATTGCTTCGTAGAGTTCGACCCAGGCGATTTCGGCAATGCCTGCTGACGTGCCGGGATCGAAACGGAGACTTGTCAGCGGAGAATCGGTGGCGAATTCCACTGCGTAGGTGTGCCAATCGCCGTCCGGGAGAAAGTCGAACCGTACCGCATTCTTCGCTTGAAAATTCGGCTCCCTTGCCGTCGCCCAAAAGATTTCGGCGGAGGGATTCATATTGTTCTTCATCCGAACACGGAACTCGAAGGTTCCTGCTTTGGGCGTTTCAATCGGCGGTAACATGACGTAGGGATCGTGCCCGTTGGATTCGACTTGGAGCGACTCGCCGAGTGGTACGAGCAAGGCTTGGTGGAGGGCTTTCCATTCTGTTGCTCCTTCCTGATCGCAGAGGAAACGTTTGTGGAGCGTCCGGTCGATGATCGGTGCCGGATAGGGTTGGATTTTTTCGTCTTTCGGATATTGAGCGCAGAGCATTGCTCCAAAGAGGAGAAAAGCGGCGGCAAGTGCAAGGGCAGTGGTTCTCATACGGATGATTCTAGCGTAAAACCGTTCGGAAAACAATCGAAGAGCATTAGGCTTGCGCCGGAATGACGACTTATTATTTCTCCGGCGAAAGCCTTACAGGACATCACGCCAATCTTTCCGCCGTCGACCAAAGTCCCGCCGAAGGCGTACTAATAAAATAAACCTCCTCGCCGTCCGGCATCGTATTAAAACCGTTCTGTAACTTTGCCGGATCGTAACGCTTCACTGTCTCCGCATAGTCAGCGTAACCAAAGTTGATCGACTCCATGTCCTCCCGCGACACATTGCCCGGTGCGTAAGTAATCGTAAAACGCCCCTCTGACGAACCATGAATCAAATGCGCTGTCCCGACGGCGAAATCCTTCAAATCATCGGTCGGTTTCGCCGCATTGTACAGTTTCATGATATTTTCCGTGCCCGTGTATCCGTATTTTCGGATGATCGCCTCGATTTCTGGTTGCTCTCCGAACCGCTTTAAGCCGGGAGCGATGATCAACAGTTCTCCGCCATCCGCCATCGCCTTTCGAGTACGATAGACCGCCTTGTTGGCGACCCAAGTGCTGTAAAATTCGTCCCCCTGCATTACGGCAACCACCTTTTTGAGCGGCGGAACAACAGTGATGTTTTGCTTTTGCGACGCACGAGCCGCCGCAAGGTACGTTTCCACATCTTCGCCTGCATAAACGCCGGTGTGGACAAGTTCATCCGCATCATTGTACGCCATCACGACTTGAAAGTACGCATCGGGCAGATGTTTTAGATATTTTTCTTCTGCCCAATTATAGCAGGCTCGAAGCGGGGTGGTCAGAGTGCCGAGATTGTTTTCGATGCCGCAACACGCCGCCATCATGTGCGACGCACAGATCATGTCCTTGCCGCCGAGACCGATGAAATAGTTCTTGTTGTGATTCGCAAAACCCAAAACTTCGTGCGGTACGACGTGTCCGATGTTGAGAACGAGATCCCACTTTTCGTCAAAGAGTTTATGGTTAAGGGCAACAGGAATCGCCCAATCGGCTTTTCCGCCGGAAACTTCTTTGACGAAATCGGCAGGAACTTCGCCGACGGTTTTGGAGTCAGCACGCCAATCGTGTTTGTAAATCTTTTCTTCAGGAACGCTTCCGAACATCCATCGGTTTTGCTCCGGCGTGTGGGGAACGTGTTGTCCGAGCGTGGGAATCAGTTGAACTTCTGCGTCTTTGGCGAATATGTTATAGAGTTCTTCGGTAATGTATCCTGCTCCGCTGTGTGCGCGGGTAATGTCCGGCGGAAGGAGCAACACCCTTTGGGGTTGCGCACAAATCCGCTTCTTTGCTTCCTCGGCAAAGCGATGTGTGAGAGCGAGAATGTCCCGTTTCGTTAATGTTTTTTCTTCTTGGAACCAAGGCATAGTTTTAGGAGGATAAAAGTTCACAGAGCCCGGAGGGGCAACTCCGATGTTAGACCGAAAACGCCGTATCGCCCCTTCCGAAGTTCCCCTTGCACCTGCACGGGAATTCACTATACTCCAGAAGGGATAAGTGCATGATATCGACCATTTCAAAAAAATCAATACCGCTTGGAAAAAATGACGACAACATCGCTCATCATATCGACGTACAATCAACCGGAGTTATTGCGTTTGGCAATTCTTTCGGCTTGGGAACAGACCCGATTGCCGGACGAAATCATCATCGCCGACGATGGTTCTCGTGAAGAAACCGCCGAACTTGTTCGTGAAATGAAAAAGGAATCTCCCGTTCCGATCACTCATACTTGGCTTCCCGACGAAGGCTTTCGAGTCATGCTTGCCCGAAATAATGGTGTCGCCGTTTCGATGGGCGAGTACCTGATTTTTCTCGACGGCGATTGTTACTTGAACAAATATTTCATTGAAGATCACCTTTCGTATGCCGAACCGGGCTATTTCGTTTGCGGCAGGCGGGTGAACATTCGGAAAAACCGCAAGGAATACATTCTTCGGACAGGAGACCGGCGCATTACTTTTTTCAGTTGGGGAACCGGCAAGAAGTTTCATGCGATTCGATCCCGCTGGTTGGCGAAGTTGCATATTCAAGGGGGCGTGTTGTACAAAAAAGGGGGAATGGCAACCGCCAATTTTGCCGTTTGGCGAAGCGATTATGTGAAAGTCAATGGAATGAACGAACGTTTTGCAGGTCATTGTGGAGAAGATTATGAATTCGCATGTAGGCTTGAAGATGTGGGTATTATGATGAAGAAAATGGTGCACCTCGGCATTGCCTATCATTTTGACCATCCGCTGACGACTTCTATTCGATGGGAAGACAAGGAAGGGCAAGTGTACAAACTGCTGGAGCAAGTTAGAGCGGAGGAGCAGGGGCGTTGCCTAATCGGTTTGAACCGCGCAGTGGAAGAAGGGGTTACGATACTTGATTAGACCCGTTTCCTATTGCCCTGGCGGGAAAATTTTAACGCTGAACAAACAGAGCCCGTATCGGCAGATACGGCGTTTTTTACGTTTGCTCCGGTGCTTCCGCACCGGGCTCTGTGCACTGTGAACTTTTATCCGCCGGTGTATAAAGATGGATTGTGTACCGTCTCAATGGAAAGTTGACTACTTTTCCTCTTCTTCCAACAACTCCCGGAAAGGCTGGTTTTGCGAGAAACACTCCCACTCCTTTGCGAGATGCTCGAGCAATTCCTTTCGCTCCTCTTCCGTTTTGCCCCTTTCCGCCTTGGCAACGGCAACACTCGTTACCGACCATTCCCTCGCCTTCTCAAAGTCTCCTGCCTCCGCATACGCCGCCGCCAAGGTACTCAAAACGAATGCCCTCTTGTACCGAGTTAACTTGCCCGCCCGCTCCGCTAACTCCACCGCTCGGCGACCATCACGAACAGAATCCATCGGCGACGTACACAAGACCCAAGCCAAATTGTTGATCGAAGTGTAATCCTCCGGGTCCGCTTCCACCACTTTCGACAACGTCTCGACCGCCTCGGCATGGAGTCCCAATGAAATCGACAGTTGCGAATCCACACGGAGCAACCTTATATCGTCCGGGTACTTTTCCAAAAGCACACACATCCGCTCTTTTGCAGCCCGATAACTTTTCTTTTCGGCTAACACACTGATCAACAGCAGAGTAATGTCCCGCGAGTCCGGCTCGCCTTGGAGATGCGATTCGAGCCATTGTACCGCTTCGTCCCATTTTTCCTGTCCCGTCAAAATTTGCGTTTTCGCCACGATCCAGCGCAACTCGTCAGGCTTCGCTTTCAGTTGATCCTCCACCAACTCAAGGGCTTGATCGTACGCCTTCTGTTTGGAATAAATCTCTACGAGAACCATGGACCACAGAGACTCTTCGTTGGGATGTTTTTCCTGTGATTTCTTGGCGACTTCAATCGACTCGTCGAACTTTTCCAATTCGTTGAGCACAAAAATCTCCCGGAGCGCATATTGCGGTCTGTCGATAATCGTTTGAAGTTTCTTCACGACGGTAAGTGCCTCGTTGTATTTTTCCTGCTCTATCAGGATACTGTACTTTTGCTCCAACACCGGAATGACATTGGGACTCACCTGCTCAGCCGCTTCGATGTCTTTCAATGCGTCGTCGAGATTGTCCATGGCAAGGTACGTAGCGGAGCGGAGCAACAGCGTTAACATCGTCAAGGTAACATCTTCCCGAACCTCCTCACGAAGGACATTGAGTATGCTCAGTGCCTCATCATACTTTTCCATCTTGGCAAAGGTTTCTGCTCTCATCAGATCAATCCGATGGTGCCGCTCGCTGTCCGTTCCTCTTTTCCGTAGTGCATCGAGGATACTCATCGCTGACTCGTATTCGCGAAAGTCGATGAGCATCATAACGATTCGTTCGTGGAGTTCGGTGTCGCCGCTTTGGGTTTCGATCAACTTTTTCAAGGCGTTGACCGCATCGTCGTTTCGTTTCAGTTCGAGCAAGGCGAGTGCATGGTCTAGCACGATGTCTGGATTTCCATTTTTTGCGGCGGTTGCCAGGATCGCCTCCCGTTTTTCTGCCTCTGGTTCAAGTTCCGCCAGCAGACGCAGTGCCCGCACTTGGAGGTTCGGTTCATCTGCGGCACTCTGGACGGCAAATATCAGGACTTCTTTTGCCCGATCTTCGTTTCCGTCGGGCAATAGATTGAGTTCTGCAATCCGCAGATAAGCCGCTGGTTGATCCTTGATAATGGTAACAGCCTCTTCGAGGTCTTCCAGTGCGCTGCGTCGAATTTCCCGCCAGTTATTGGGCGTGGCGTTAGGTTGTCCCAGCAGTGGTTGGGCAAAGAAGAGTCCCCGCTGTAGGTGTGTCGATGCTAACAGATCGTTGCAAAATTTCAGATTTTCCCCGGTAAGTCCTGCCCTTTTAGCACGCTGGCACAGGGCAATGACTTGTCCCAAATCTAGAACGGAGTTTGCACGCAGTTTTGTTTCGATTGCTTGGTCGAGCAGTCCCATTCCGGGCGTGTCGGCATCGATCACGACGGCGGGACCTTCTGCTCCTGTTTCGGCATCGTCGGCTTCTTGAGCATGAAGAGCACCGGCAAGGGTGATACTCAAAAGAGCAACAGGAAGAAAAAATCTTTTCATTGTCATTGTTTTTGCGTTGGTCGGTTTTTTACGTTGGTCGCTCCGACCTTTCGTAAGTGTACCTTTTTTTGGCGATTGCGTCAATGTACCGTCAACGGGGACAAACTGGACGTTTTTTCTTTGCGTCCTTTGCATACCTTGCGGTGAAATCCTTTTTTGCCGCAAAGGGCGCAAAGTGCAATTTCATGCCGTTCACGGTGCACCCACTGGACATGTTACCAAACAAGAAGTACAATAGACCTGTCGCATCACTCGTCATTCCTGCGCAAGCGGGAATCCAGACGAGTGATTCGTAACCTATTTCTCTGGATTCCGGCTTGCGCCAGAATGACGGTTTTGGGGTTATGCAACAGGTCTAATGACTTCCCGAACGTGTGAGGTTGATGATGACCAAAATGAAGATTTCTAACCTATCAAACGAAAAATGGCAAGAACCCTTCTTATTGCTTTTTTGGTCTCCACTGTACTCGGAGTGTTTCTCGGATTCGGTACCGCCCACTCTTTCCTCTCCGTCAACGCATGGCAGTTGGAATCCGAGATGAAATCCTACGAAACGCTCGCCGAAGCTATACGCACACGAACAACTAATCCCAATGCCAAGGCACTGATTGAGGAAACGATCCACAATTTCGGTCTCAAGGATGTCAAATCCACCGGATCACACGATTTTTTTATTAGAAACGTCGGTACAGCCGACCTGATCTTGACGCTAGATCGAATGACGTGTTCCTGCACCGATATTATTATCACTCCCACTCGTGTTCCGCCGGGCAGAACTGCAACATGCCATTTACAATACAATGCCGAGCAAGCGATAACCGGCAAATTTTCCCAAGGCGGAATAATTCGCACGAACGATCCCGACAACCGGGAGATTTACCTCTCCGTCGAAGGGATATTTACGAATTCTGTCGTAGTTCAGCCTACCGCCCCCAATTTTGCGAGAGTGGTTGGCGGTACGACCAGGACGCTCAATGTTCGGTTTTACGGCTTTGAAGACGAACCTCTCCAACTTTCTGCTCCCATGTGGGGAGATCGTGAACACTTTGATTTCCACTGGGAACCTGCCGAACTGAACGAATCCGACAATGATGGACACTATCTGTCATTAGCCAAATCGGTTGTCGAGGGAACGATAACGCTCAAGCCGGGCTTGCCCGTGGGGTCCTTTCGGGAACCGTTCCAGGTAGGGACAAATTATCCAAGTCAACCGAACGTAATTTTCACGGTCAACGGTCAAATCGTCAGCGGGAATGTCTCGATTAGCGGACAGGGATACAACCGCTCAACGGGGGTAGCCGATTTGGGAAAAGCCGGTAGGGGCAGGAGTGCTGCGCGGGAACTTTCGATCCAATTTACCGGATTGTCGGCACAATCGGCTTCGGTGCAGGTAAGCGCAGTGGAGCCCGCGTGGCTTCGGACGGAACTCGCACCGCCGAGAGGTGCCGGTCCGCTTCGCATTTTTCCGCTGACGATTGAAGTCCCGGAAAACGCTCCCGCCGGAGGTTTTCTCTTCGGAGGCGACGGACCACAAGCACACGTAACACTGGAAACCAACGACGAAACCATGCCTGTCCTGAAAATACCCCTGCAATTCGTGGTCGAGATACAGTAGCGTTTTTCGCATTGCGCTGCTAAAACGCAAGCGAGAGTTTGAGTCTACCGCAGCGTTACCGGATACGCCCGCTCGCCGCCGAGAAACTTCCAAATGATCACATACTCTCCCGGCGTGCGCACTCCGTTGATTTGACCATCCCAACGGTAAAACATCTGTACACTGTTGCCCATCTGTTGCGTGGTGAGCAATGTTGGCTCCGGGGACACAGTCCCCGGCTCTGTAAGGGGGCGAACGTAAATCTCGACGGGACTGCGCTCGACATTGTAACACTTGGACAAAATCATTGTGCTTTCGCCCGGCGGTACGACCGAAGGAATCGCCAGTGCCACCGTTTGTCCCTTACTTTCGGCAATCCCTTTCATCCACGGAAAATCTTCGACTTTGGCATCCGGGGCGTACTTGCGTTCGAATTTCGGTTCGCGAGAGGAACTCAATTCGGGGTTAGCAATGTTAAACATCACTCCGCCGAATCTTTCCAAAGGTTTCCAACAAGTTCCCGCCCACGTCGGATACGCTTCTGACGGTCTCGCTTTGGTATAGCCGGGTAACTTGGAATCGGAATTTGCCCACTCCACCTCATCGCCCAATATGCCGTTCCACATGAATTTTGTGTTCGTGTGGATGAGACGCTTGATATCCTCGTCGGTAAATGTTACACCAAAATCGTAGGCAAAAACGATCTTCGACACCTCGCCGAGTTGATAGTCCCGATAAGGATGCGTGCCGACCCAATGCGAAAGTTCATACCGTCCCGGCGAACGTTCGATAATGTCCTTCGGCGAAATCGGTTCCCAATAGTTCCAAGTGTAACCGCCGTCGAATCGGTTCATTCCCGCCTTGACTCGATTGTAAATCTTTTCCGCCCGCTCCTTGTAAGAAACCTCGCCAGTCAGATAGTACAGTTGCAGCATACAGTAGCCCATGTCGAGTGCCTTGTTGAAGGGCAGCGACGGCATCGGCGCATCATTCGGACGTGCCGACTGTAACTCGAACCAATTTTTCATATCGTTGGGCTTGCAAAACATCGTCCATTCGTGATAACCGGCGAAGGGACCATCTTCGATGTATGTTTTACGTGCTTCCCATTTTTCGATCAGGTCTTTTTTTGCAACGGTAATGAATCGGTTGTAACTCTTTTGGTACTTTGCTTTTAACTCCGGCTTGTCGTGAATGAGCATCGCAAAGGTCAAGGCGTGTGCCGTGAGAATTGCATCGGAAACGTGGACATCGCACCAGTATTCGTTGTTGTAAATATAGGGACCAATGAAGCCTTTGTAACCGTCGGGACCTTCGGACATTTTGTCGAACATGGCGTTCAGTATTTTTTCTGTTGGGGTGAGCCATGTTTCGGTGGGTGTTTGCCGACAGCGTGTCAGAATGGAACCGATATGGTAATTCCAGTTCCAACCGGCTTGTTCGCCGGTGGGTCCGCCGTCGGGAACTCTATCTATCATTTGCTGGAGGCGGTTGGTCATTCGCTCCGTTTCGTTTTGTTGAGCGGCAATGGAAAGCGACAGTCCTGCCAAGAGAAGCGGGACGAAAAGGCAACGCAGGAAAATCATAGTCGTTTCACGGTAAGGCAGGAACACGTTCATGATAGCAAATTGTTAATGAATTGTTAGAAAATACTCCTTCTCGACAGGATTTACAGGACAGGATTAAAAGGTTGTTTTATCCTGTGAATCTTGTCTAAAAAATCCCGTAAATCCTGTAAATCCTGCCAAAAAGACCGCTTTAAGGCATAATTACCGTGTTTTCAAATAGGGATTAGACCGGCGTTCCGCTCCGACGGTCGTCGAATCGCCATGTCCTGAACAGATGATCGTATCATCGGGAAGCGACAGGATTTTCGACCGAATCATCGAAATTTGCACCGCCGGTTCACTGTCGGGGAAATCGTTGCGCCCAATGCTATCCTGAAAAATGACATCACCGACAAACAACAGTCCCTTCGGCTCGGCAGGAATCCAGTACACAACGTGTCCCCTACTGTGTCCCGGCACATGCCGGACTTCGAGGGTAATGTCTGCCAATTCCAGTTGGTCGCCGTCTTTGAGAAGAACATCCGCTTTCGGTGTGGTCAAACCGAATCCAAATTCTGCTGAAAGGTTTCGTTTAGGATCGGTCAATTTTTCGCTGTCGTGTTCACCGATGTAGATTTTGGCGGATTTCCATTCTTCCCGGATCGCCGCTATTCCGCCGATATGATCGCCGTGTCCATGTGTTATCAAAAGGGCAATGGGCGTAAGTCCTCTTTTTTTGAAGAGTTTCAGGAATTTCTCCGGTTCCAAGCCGGGATCGACAACGAAGCACTCCGTTGCATTTTTTCGATGAACAACGTAGCCGTTTTCCTGAAAAGGGGCAGAGAGTACCGGTGTAACAACGATCTCGGAAAATTTCATTAAAATTGCTCTTCCGGCAAATCGGAAAAAATGTTAATATGGGGGGATTCCACGGAGAAGTATAGCAAAAATTTTTCCGAGTGTAAGTGTGGACACCCCATTTTTTGGGAAAAGGTTCAAAAAACGGCATTTTTTCCCCGATATCTTGCCGATACTAAATGGGGAGCGGGTTGAATCGGACGAACTCGAAGAAAGGATTACGTAAATGAAAAAAGTATTGATGATGTCGGTGAGCGGTATTGCCGTTTGTTTATTATTGGGCGTGTCAGTTTTGAGCCAGGAAATTACTGCCGCTCGCGGAGCAGAGGCTCCGAGGGTCGCCGACAACAGTCCCGTAACCCCACCGGAACATCCTTTAATGCCGGTCATCCGCTGGGCGGAACAGGGTCGTCCGGCAATCGCTGCTATCAAGGACTACACTGCTATTATGAGTAAGCAGGAAAATATCGGCGGCGTAGTGCAGGAAGCCCAAATGATGGAAGTCAAAGTCCGTCACGAACCCTTTAGCGTCTATGTAAAAGTCCGTTTTCCGCAAAGACTGAATGGACAGCAGTCGATTTACATCAAGGGACAAAACGACGGCAAAGCCTTCGCCCATGGAGTCGGTTTCCAGAGAACATTCGGAACGCAAAGACTTGATCCCGAAGGGATGTTCATGATGAATGGACACAAATACCCGATTACTGAAATGGGAATTCTCAACCTCCTTGATAAACTGTTGGAGGTCGGACGAAACGACTCCAAGTATGATGAATGTACCGTAACATACACAGAGGGTATCGTACTCTGGAAAGATACTCCCGCGATGCGTGAATGCATACGGATTGATGTCAAGCATCCTGTGCCGCGTCCGCATTTTATGTTCCACATCGCCCGAATTTTCGTGGACAAGGAATTGAATATACCTATTCACTATGATTCATTTGAGTGGCCCCGCAAAGAAGGGGAAACGCCGAAACTGATCGAATCGTATTCGTACAGGAACTTGAAGATCAACGTTGGTCTGACGGATGCGGATTTCGATCATACCAATCCGGCGTATGCGTTTCCGTAGGAAACCGAAAATGCCGGATCAAGCAGATACGGGCTCTGTTTGTTTTGCGTTAAAATTTTGCCGCCAGGGCAGTAAAAAAGGATTAACCACAAAGACGCAAGGGATACGAAGGGAAAAAGTCAAATGATTGCCGTGTCGCAGTATATCTGGGTTCCATTTTTTCGGGAACGACAATGGAGTGGGTTACGCCGTTGTTCCCAACACGGCAAAGTCCAACGACTTGGAACTCTGGCGGTACGCCAATTCGATTTCGCCAAAATTGATCTCCTGATAGACTTGGGCAAACTCATTCCGCACCAGTTCCAACGAAGCCAAAAAGACCCCTACCAAGGTCGATTTATGTTGACCGGGAAGGAACAACTGCCGAAACGCAATCCGCTTTTCAATTTTCAGCCGGTGATGAATACGGTTCATGTGCGTCGTGATCGGAGTGTCGTCGTAAATGATCTCATGTTTTACCGGAGGTACACACTCCTGCAAAACTCTGCCGAATGCGCTCACCAGGTCCCAGAGTTCGATCTCTTGAATCGGCTCATTAGAAAGGTTTCGCGGACGCTGTGGTAGATCGGCGGCGAGCCGGGGAAAGCGCAGTTGCCAGGATTCGCTCCTCTTTTGGAGCAACCGGGCAGCGTCGCAGTAGCGTTTGTATTCGAGAAGTTGTTGAACCAGTTCTTGTTTTGGCGTTTCGATTTCCGCTTCGTCAACCTCTTCGCCGGGAAGTGCTTTGAAGGACTTTATTTCGATCAACGTGCTTGCCGTCGCGAGAAAATCGCTGATACTGTTCAAGTCGATCTGCTCCAAAATTGCCAGATAGTCGAGATATTGTTCCAGAATTTGGGTAATCGGAACGTCCAAGATGTCCAACTTGTGCTTGCGTACCAGGTGGAGCAACAAATCCAAGGGACCCTGAAAGAACGGAAGTTTTGCCGAAAACATGATATTTCGCAATAATAATTTAGCCTGTATTCCGGCGCATGCCGGAGGCGAATTCTAGCAATTTTTTCATTTTGTATCAAGGGAATATTGTTCCGTACTGTTTTTCGCCCGAAGGGATTGTGTTCAACGCCTAGCGTCCGTTTCACGGGACTCCTAAATCTTCCCTCGACTCTTCAAGTCGTCGATCACTTCTTGGGCGAGTTGTTCCGGCGTTTTGGTGCCGCCGTCGAGAACGAGTTCCGGCTGAAGCGGAACCTCATACGGATCGTCAATGCCGGTAAAACCTTTCAGTTCTCCCGACCTTGCCTTTTTGTACAGTCCCTTCGGATCGCGTTGTTCGCAGATATCAATCGGCGTGTCGACGAAAATTTCGACGAAATCCCCCTCCGGTAACAACTTGCGGACTCTATCCCGGTCAATCCGGTAAGGACTGATAAAAGCGGTAATGGCAATGAGTCCCGCCTCGGAGAACAATTTCGCCACTGCCCCGACGCGGCGGATATTTTCCTCCCGATCCTGTGCGGAAAAACCGAGTCCGAACCGCTGGGCGAACTCGTCGCTGTGAATTTCTTTGAGCATTCCTGCTCCCGCGTTGAGACCGTGCCGGACATTGTCCCCATCGAGAACAAAACTATGTTTTCCCTCTTGGTGGATCATGTGATCGACGACATTTGCCACGGTACTTTTACCGCTTGCGCTTAATCCGGTGAACCAAAGGACGCATCCTTTGTTACCGTTTAGGGTTTCTTTTTCTTGCCGTGAGACGGCGTGATTGTGCCAATAGACTTCTACGTTGGACATTGTTTGTAAGTAGGACTAGATTTCGTTACATTTTCGCAGATTATTGGGCTTTTGGCAAGAGGGACACATTTCACGGCAACGCAGGGGACAGTCCGTCGACATGTTTGCCTAATGAGATTTGTTGCCGACCACCGGACGGCAACAAATCTCAGAGCCGCAACCGGAAGGTCGCGAATCGAACAGCGCAATTTTCCGATTGCGTCTCTGATTCATCGTAACTCTCATCCGCTATTGCCCTTATCCGTGGCTAAAAACTCTTGCCTTTTGCTATTTGAGTTTATCAGCGTCCTTTAGTCCGGCAACTTTTTTACAAAGATGTTCTTGAACTCCACCACAGAACCCTGATGGTGCTGTTGCAGGGCAATGTGTCCGCTCTGAGAAATACGCTTGTTCTGCTCGGTAATAGGCGGTGCTTGTCCCCCCTGTCCTTGAGGTCTTCCTGCCCTTTGATCAACGTAAGTGTAGAGGTGTTTCCCATTGATATGGACAGTCAGTTCGTTACCGCTGCAAATGATGTGATAGGTGAACCACTCGTCATCTTTGTGCGGTGCCTCGAAAATTTTGACGATGTTGTAAAGGCTGCCCGTCTTGACCGGATCGCGATGCGAACTGTTGATCTGCAACTCATAACCGGTGGTGGGCCAAGCCGCATCTTGCCACTGCGATTTCACGTAAAGACCGGAGTTGCCATCATTGTTGATCTTGACATCGGCCTTCAGTTCAAAGTTCCGGTAGGCTTCTTTCATGTAATAGAGGTGGTTCCGTCCGCCGGTTCCGACGATGGCTCCATTTTCGACTTTGAAGCCTTCGGCTCCTTCATTGGGTTGCCAGCCTTCGAGTGTTCTGCCGTCGAAGATAGAGACCCAGCCGTCTCTTTTCATTTCGTCGGTCAGTTGCGCAACGGCAACGGCTTGTGCGGCTGCCAAAATTCCCAGTGCCAACAAGAGTGCGGTGATACGTTTCATAGATTCTTCCTTTCTTTGCAATTAGGGGTGACTTTCGTGTGAAAAACAACGCCCTCCATTATAGAAAGGGGAAAGTATCCCGTCAAGCGGTTGGGAATTTCAGGATTTTCCGGGGGTTGCCAAAAAAAATTGAAAAAAAACTGTGGGTATAGTTGACTTTTCCGGTTAGGTAACATAGAATAGGGGGGCAGTTTAGGCGGGGCGGTTCCCGCCGCAAAAATCACCCTAGTTTGAAAGGAGAATACTATGACCCAAAAACTGTTTTGTTTGTGCGCTGTCTGCGCCTTACTCTTTGTCTTTGCAACGGCAAACGTTGCCAGTGCCGAGACCGTGGTTGCACCGAGTGTTCCGGCGGCTACCGCTTGTCCCTGCGGATTAGCAACTGCACCGGGTTGCACCTTTAGTCAGTGCTGCCCGCCGGTAGCCTATCGTGTTGGTCTGTTCGGAGCGATCCGTCCGGTGGTCTATGCACCGGTCTATCGTCCCGTTTATGTCCCGCCACGGTACGTTTACCCGCCCCGGTATGTCTGTCCGCCCTATCGTCCGGTAGTGGCTTGCCCGCCGTACTATTGCTGGTAATGCGTCATAACTCAAGGAAGGCGGGAGTTTTCCCGCCTCCTTGGTTTGGTACGGCTTGACTTTTCTGTCGAAATCTATAGAATCAGTCCAGCGTCGACGTGGTTGTGCGTTCGCCCCGGAGGCTGTGCTTTTGGAGGATATGCGAATGGTGAGCGGGCTGACTCGAAATCAGTTGCCGGGCGACCGGTTGAGGGTTCGAATCCCTTGTCCTCCGCTGTGGCAATTTGGGAGGTTTGCGTCGTGTGCCTCCTGTTGCCGTTTTGTGCCGTTAAGTACCGTGTTTTAAGGGGGTACGGCGGATAGTCAAAAGGGGGCTTTCCGCTCCATTCCGTCCCAATTCACCCCGTACCGCCGTGTACAACGCCGCTTTTAACTCCATCCTGGGAGAAGGGTTTGAGTCCGCATTTTCCACGGTGAAACCCGTAGCATTTTGTGCCGACACATTTGAGGCGGCTAAAAGACGGAAATAAGCCGGAATACAGTACATCTCGTATTCCACAGACGTAGGCATATACACTGAGGCATGCAAAATTTGACTTGTTCCCTAACCTCGTCATTCCTGCGCAAGCAGGAATCTAGAGAGAATATTTTGGAGCGTTTCGTCTGGATTCCGGCTTGCGCCGGAATGACGCAGTAGGTTACGGAACGGGTCTATTATATTGTATATTGTAAAACATAAAATAACAATGCGAACATTGAGTTATAGTCAAAGGAAAGCGATTTCTGTAGTCACGTTTTCCTTTTTGTTATCTATCGTTTGCTTTTTGTCCGTTTCTGCACAGGAAACGAATACAAAGAGCGACAAAGAATTGGCAGATATGGTTGCCAATCGCACATGGCAAGGCATTCCCGGCTTGGAACGTACGTCAGAAGGGCGGCTGTTCTTTACTTGGTTTACTGGCGGCACAAGGGAGCCGGAGCCCGAAAACATGGTACTCCTGTGCTACAGTGATGACAATGGTAAAACTCACTCGCCGTTGCAAATCATCGGGGCTCCCACCAAGGATGGTACACGTGCTTACGATCCCACGCCCTGGATCGACCCGAAAGGTCGCCTCTGGTATATTTACAGCCGTAGCAACCTCACGACAAAAGAACACGGTGTGTACGCGCGAATTTGCAATACACCCGATGCCGCTGAACCTGTTTTTGGACCGGAGTTCCGGGTGGGATTCGATGTCCCTCATTCGTTTCGCATGAACAAGCCCACCGTGCTGTCCACTGGCGAATGGGTTATGCCGGTTACTCATTCGCGTGAACCGGTTGATACGTGGTTTGTTAACGCCAGTTCCCATCAGCCTGCACTCCAAGGTGTTGCCGTTTCGCACGACGAGGGCAAAACGTGGAAGTTGCACGGCGCGGTAGAAGCACCACCCTGGGCACTCGAATGTATGATTACCGAACTGAAGAACGGACATCTCTGGATGCTGGTACGCACCAGTGCCGGTCATTTGTGGGAAAGTTATTCTTCGGACAAGGGCGTAACATGGAGCGAAGGGCAACAAAGCCAGATCGCCAGTCCTGGCGCACGTTTTTTTGTACGTCGTCTCGCGTCGGGCAACCTGCTTTTAGTCAACCATTACAATTTCTATCGTAATGTCAACGGGAGAGGAGTTCGTTCTCATCTCACGGCGCAAATCTCGACTGACGATGGAAAAACATGGAATAGGGGGTTGTTACTAGACGCACGCGTAGGAGTTTCCTATCCCGATGGCGTTGAAGACAAGGATGGCATTATCTGGATAACCTATGACTATGACCGAGGAGGTGCGCAATACAGGAACGACTACGGATACATCTTTATGGCAAGGTTCCGTGAAGAAGACGTTATGCAAGGCAAGGATGTTTCCGGTGACGTTGTTCTTCAGCATGTGATAAACCGTTTACCTGAAAGGTAACTGAAACCGACAAGCCACCTGAAGGCGGCGGGTTCATGTGTGGTCGGCTGAAAGCCGACTGTGGTTATCTGGCGTATCAGATCACAGGTACGCTCTGCACACCGGTTGTCGGCTGGGATGTTCGATTTGGTGTGTTCCAATGCGGCGATGCGTTGCAATAAGCCTTTGATGATCTTCGGATAACTAAATTGCCACACTCGCTCTAAAAGAAATTGAACTTTGCTATTCGATTGCAGAAAGCGGCAACGTACGGTACAATTCCGGCAATGAAACGTACTTTTGCCGAAATTCAGAGTGTTGTCTCCCATCTTCCCGACCAGTTATTGGGAAATGCCGAACTCGTCGGACAGTTTCCGCACTGGACGGAAGAGAAAATCGTCCGCAAACTCGGTATCGAAAGCCGACCTATCGCCGCCGAAGGAGAGACCGCCGCCGATATGGCAGTCATCGCGGCAGAAACACTCTTAGAAAACGGTTCCTGCGAACACGAAGAAATTGATTTTGTGCTCTTTTGTACCCAATCGCCGGACTATTTTTTGCCGACTTCCGCTTGCGTCATTCACGAACGGCTGGGGCTCCCTAAGGCATGCGGGGCACTCGATTTCAATCTGGGGTGCAGCGGTTATGTCTATGGTCTCTCCCTTGCCAAAGGACTTATCGAAACAGGAGCGGCAAAGAAAGTATTGTTTCTGACTTCAGAAACGTATTCCAAGTACATCAACGTCAATGACCGGGCAAGCAGACCGCTCTTCGGCGATGGTGCTGCTGCAACGTTGATCGCTGCCGCTAAATCGGCGAAAGAAGAGCCGATAGGTCCTTTCGTTTTCGGAACGGACGGCGGCGGTGCTGACTTGCTGATTGTTCCCGCCGGCGGACACCGTTTGCCTTCCTCCGAGGTGTCCGCTATTGAACAGTCCGACGGAAAAGGGAGTGTTCGATCCTTAAACCAACTGAAAATGCATGGTCCCGGCATTTTTTCCTTTGCGGTGGACAGAGTGCCGCCGATGGTGGAGGAACTACTTCACAAGTCGGGCAAGGTCAGAGAAGAAATCGGCTCGTATATTTTTCATCAGGCGAACAAATACATGTTGGATCGTCTCCAGGAATTATGCAATTTGAAAGGAACAAACTTTTTCAACGACGTGCTGCACCGGGGCAACACGGTATCGAGCAGTATTCCGGTGGCGATGGTTGATGCGTGGCGCAACGGCGTATTGAAGCCGAACGAGTGGGTCATGCTGGTCGGATTCGGTGTCGGACTCTCGTGGGGAGCGACCCTCGTGAAGATACCCGGTAATTTCGTGGCGTGAGAGTACCTGCTGTTCCGTCAGTCCTAAAAATTTTCACTTATTCAGCACGTTATTGATCGGCGGTTATGGACATTCTGCCCTGTTAGGGCAGTAGGGGGCATTGCGCTCTTGCAGAGCAAACTCTCGGTCGGCTATATCCTTTGCAAGCATTTCATAAAATCTAAAAGCACAATTCCAACGCCATCGCCTCGACCGCCAATCGCAATGCCTCTCTTGCATCTCGAAAACTCTGCGGCAGAGGAAAGCCATCGCCGGGTTTCTTATCTTTGATGTCCCAACCGTCTTTCGTTCTTTCATAGAGAAAATGTCCGCCCCAAATGCCGCGACCCGCCGCCGTTTCGTAATGCTGCCAATCAACAATGTCGTAACAGTACTTGCGGTACTCTTCCAATGCCTTTTTACCCACTGCCGATAAATGTTTCCAATCAAATAGCGTCTCGTCAAAGGGATTGAGCATCGCCTTCACAACTCCGCCGTTGACGACCTTGCCGTCTTTCGTGTTGATAACAGTATAAGGCAACTCCGCTGTGGTACAACGATTACGCTCGCTTATCAAAGCATAGAGAATTGCGTCTGCCTTTTCACGCGGTTTCAAATCACGAGACGGGGCAAGAATACAATCTTCATGGTTAATCCAAGTGTGCCGCACACTCCAAGTTAGTCCAAAGCCGCACAGCACTCGTTTATAATTTTGCTTGTTAATGTAAATCGGTACGTTGTTAGGAACCATAATACCGCTCAACATATTCGACATGTCATGCTTTTTGACGTAACCCGAAATGAATCCTCCTACCGCGAGTGTTTCCTTCGGACGCAAATTCTGGACTTTCGACTGCGAACTATATGTTTTCAATCCATTGGACTGCACAACCGTTAATTCATCTTTCGGTAATTTTTCGTTAGGAAAAAAGTATTGGCGAAAACTGCGTTCCGTATCTTCCGGCACGTAACATTTTTGCCCCGTGAAAATCCCGTTATCATGTTTTTTATGATATTCCAAAACTTCATATGTCATTTTTTCCCACTTGCCTTTTTCGCGAGAATCAAACATTGAAAACGCAACAGGAAATTGCCCATTCTTAGCGGATTGATGCCATTTGCCAGCACAACAAATGAATCCACACTTGAAAACCGGTCGCCAAAAGTGCCGTAAGTTTTCATACTCCTTTGACACTAATACTTTCATCGAGGAATACAATCCTAAAACGAACTTTCCTTTGAATTCGTCTTGAATACGGAAAAGAAATTGTGCGTATTTTTCTTTGCTTTCCCGTAACATGCCATGACTTTTCATCCGTTCACGAATCAAAGTCTTCGACAATCCTTTTTTAAACCAAGCAGTATCTTCGGTTGCATATCCGCTGCTTCCTTCACCATAGGGCGGATTGATAAAGAACAGCCATTTTATCTTTGGGTCTTTCATATCCCGGAGCAACTCCGGCGGCAGTTCCTGCGTTTGCTGATTGATAAAATCGAAACGAAATATCTTTCGGGCATTCGCAATGTGTATTTTCAAATACGCCACTTCCGCATTGTCGATGGTCGAAAGATAAGTGTATTGCAGTGCATCATCGGGTAGGACTTTCAATACCAGTCCGCCCTGTCCCGCACTGTTTTCCCAAATGCGCCACGTACCGTCTTTGTAAAAATCCTTGCCGAGTACCTTTTCAACGTACTCCCAACCCCGCTGCGCCAAAGGAGTTATCGTGTAAAATTGTCCCTTGCGGCGGCGGGCAGACGTGTCCATCAAGTCGTAAATCTTCTCAAAAATCGCCTTCTCTTCATCCTTGTCTGTAACACGTTTCCAATACTTGTCCCAAAAGTCCGTGTAGAGTGACCGCTTGCAATTTTCGATGAGACTGATTTCATGTTCAATGTCAAATTTCACACAAATGATATCATCATTTTCATCAGTTATTGCCCTTTGAATGATAAAAACTTCGCCGCCCTTGCCTACATCAATACGAAAAACATGCGGCTTGTGTTCCGTAGAGACGCTTTGCATATAGACATCAAATCGGTTGCACCAAGCCGTGAACGCTTCGATGGCGTTGTATCGGTCGACTTCTTCCCGATTAGAAAAGTCGAACACTTGCCGGGCACCAACGCTCTGTAGTTGCCGAATCGCTTTTTCGCAATTTTTCGGCGTGTCCATCACTTGATAGTAATAGACTTCGATTCCTTTGCACAATTCCGTAACGGCAATATCGGGACTTGACGGTGTTCCTTTCTTAAAGAGTTCGGCGTTCTTCTTGTAGATGTGTTCGAGATGCTGCCGCTGATAGACGATGACCGTCGTTTTGTCCACGAGAGCAATGTACGGCGGAACGTGTTCTTCGTTGATACGCAGGAGGTAGCAATAATAACAGGCTTGGGCGAAGACTTCCGCACGTTTGCCGTTGGGATCGCTCATATTTTCGTCGTGTTTGAATTCGATGAGCAGATTTTCGTGCAGATAGTCGATACCGAGGTGTTCGAGCGGGGCGGGCGGCATTTCGGCGAGGATCGCTTGGCGCACATCGGCTTCGCTTTGTGCGCCAAGCAAAGTGTGAAACGTGTCTTGCGGGGTGGGGAATAATGAGTCATTCATTGGAGAACATTATACCACAGGCGGTACAAAGCGGGGTTATCCAAATCGTCCTGTAACATAATCTTCCGTTTGTTTTTGTTTCGGATTCGTAAAAATAACATTGGTCTTATCATATTCGATCAGTTTTCCGAGACAGAAAAATGCTGTCCAATCACTCACTCGCGCAGCCTGCTGCATATTGTGCGTTACAATGCAAATCGTGTACGTCTCACTGAGCGAACGAATCAGTTCCTCTATTTTCGTCGTCGCAATCGGATCAAGTGCACTGCACGGCTCGTCCATCAATAAAACTTTCGGTGCCGTTGCCAAAGCCCGGGCAATGCAAAGACGCTGCTGTTGTCCCCCCGAAAGAGACAAAGCGGACTTCTTCAAATTGTCCTTGACTTCCTCCCAAATCGCCGCCGAGTGCAACGATTTTTCGATAATATCATCCAAGATACTGCGCCGACGGATTCCCTGCAAACGAGGTCCGTAAGCAACGTTGTCGTAAATGCTTTTCGGAAACGGATTGGGACGTTGAAAGACCATTCCGACGGTGCGGCGCAGTTGGACGAGATCGAGTTGCCGGTTGTGAATTTCCTCCCCTTCGACATAGAGACTCCCCTCAGTGCGGACACCCGGTATCAGATCGTTCATCCGGTTGATACTGCGCAGAAACGTGCTCTTTCCGCAGCCGCTCGGACCGATGATTGCCGTTACAGTGTTCGCTTCGATGTCCATCGTGATGGTTTCGACACCGATCTTGTTGCCGTAATAGAGTGTAAAATCTTTTGAGGAAATGATGCTCATGGACGAAACCGGAAGACTATCATACACGCCGGAGTACCGGCTAAATATAACCGATCCGTGTAAAAAAGAAATGAAGGATTTGTTAAAACTATATTAAGACCGCTTGCCCCGTTGACCGGGATTGCTTTCCGCTCTACAATTTTCGCATGCCGACGAAGATTCCGTATCAGCCGTTGCCGCCGCTGCTCTTCGCCGCCATCGCCGGAATCCTAATAGACCGACTCTTTGCACCGCCAGTCCTGCTCTGGGTTGTTCTCTGCTTCGCCGCCCTCGCCGCTTGGTATCCCCTTCGACGCTATCCGCTCATTCTCGTTGCCTGCGCCGCCTTCTTCGGATTTTGGCACCACGATCATTGGTACCGATTCGCAGAAAATGATATTGGTTGTTATGCTCCTGCACCGGAGTACCGGCTCAATGGAGGAGGGCAACCCGCCGCAGTGAAAGGAACCGTCGCCGAAATGCCGCGATTCTATCCCAAACCGCCGCACGATCCGGGAAAAATCTTTGACACGTCCGAAAAAACCGTATTCACCCTGCGTGCCGAAGAACTCCGGGACGGCAGCGATTGGATTCCCATCAGCGGCAAAGTCTTGGTAACAATTTATGCCGATTGCCGACATTTCCGCATCGGCGATCAACTCCAACTCTTCGGCGAATTGCTTTATCCTCCCAAGCCGAACAATCCCGGCGATTACAATTACAACGATTACCTTCGCGGTCATCGCACCCTCGCTTTGCTGCGCTGTCCCGACGAAACCGCCGTTGCCCTGTTGAATAGCAATCGGTTGTCCTTCAACCGGTTCGCGGAATCGGTTCGCCGCACCGGTTTGGACAATCTCGGCAAACATTTGAGTCCGCAAACGCTTCCCCTTGCCGAAGCGATGATCTTCGGCGTTCGGGAATCGGTCGATGACGAAGTCCGGCAAAGTATGATCGACACCGGAACGATGCACCTCTTGGCAATATCGGGACTGCACGTCACCCTGATTGCCGGTATTGCCGCCTGGTTCTTGCGGGTGCTGGGATTGCCTCGCCGCAAAGTTGCGGTCGCCCTCATTATTTTCGTCTTGTTTTACCTGATGCTTACGGATGTCCGCACTCCTGCCATCAGGGCAGTAGCCTTGACATGTTCCTTTGCCGTCGCTCTTTATGTGAGCCGTCTGCCGTCTGCGAAGAACGTTCTTTGTGCGTCGGCATTGATCGTGTTGCTCATCAACCCGGCGGAACTTTTTCAATTCGGAGCGCAACTCTCCTTCATCGCAGTGGGCAGTTTTTTTTGGATACCGAACTATGTGCGTTTGAAGTCCCATTTTTATCCGTCGAATCCGACCGATGACGATTTGCGGACCCTTCGGGACATTGAGCGGGTCGAAACAACTTCGTGGCGATGGCTGCGCCGGCTGGGAAAGATGATTCGTTCGTCAATCGAAGTTTTTCTCGTCAGTTTAACGATTTGGCTTTTTTCGATGCCGCTGCTGTTGAGTCAAATTCACATTTTTACGCCGGTTGCTGTTCTGGTGAATCCGCTACTTTGGCTGCCGCTGACGGCGGCGATGTCCTGCGGATTTATGACGGCAATGTTCGGACAAGTTCCGCTGATCGGCAACCTCTTCGGAATCGGGGCGGACGGGTCATTCTGGCTGCTCTTGGAGATGATCGCCTGGTTTCAACGCCTCGGCGGACACTATTGGGTGCCTGGTCCGCCGGATTGGTGGAACCTCGGTTTTTACGCCGTTTTCGCCTTCTTCACGTTTTTGCCGGTTCGCCGTCCGAAGGGAACATGGCTGCTGACCGCTTTGATCGTTTGGGTTCTCATCGGCATCGGTGCGGGATACTATCGGGACTTTGAACGCTTGCGGAATGACCGGCTTACACTTACGGTGCTTTCGGTGGGACACGGCAACAGCGTGTTGATGACAACGCCGGACAAGCGGACGATTATCTGCGATGTCGGCAGTTTGACTTCGCCGCGCTATGCGTCGGATTCGATGAGTCAATCGCTTTGGCGGCTGGGCAAAACGCATATTGACGCAATTATTATTTCGCATCCTGACAACGATCATTTCAACGGCGTGATGTTGCTGACGGATCGGTTTTCGATTGGAGCGGTACTGATTTCCCCTTATTTTTCGGAGCAATCGTTGTGGTCGTTGCTCAAGGCGAAGTTGGAGGCGAAGCAGATTCCGATCCGCATTATCGGCGAAGGGGATGATCTTTCAGAATTTGGACTTGCGGATTCAAAGATACTTCATCCGCCGCAGAGGGATTTTGCCGAGGAGGACAACTCGAATGCAACGAGTTTGGTTTTACGTTTGGAGCATCGGGGGGTGGGCATTTTACTGCCGGGCGATTTAGACGGTCGGGAACCGTCGCCGTTTTTGTTGCGAGAGCCGATTCCGACGGCAATCGTGATGGTGCCGCATCACGGCGGTCGTTCGTCGCAGACGGAACCTCTGTTGGAGTGGGCGGCTCCGAACACATTGATTTTCAGCACCGGCTCTCTCACGCACAAGGCGGAGGTACTGGAACAATTCCGGCATCAGGGTTACGAAGTGCGCAGCACCTTCGTTGAAGGGGCGATTGAAATTAACATTGAAAAGTAAGAGACATTGAGCCGGTACTCCGGCACAAAGAGCCCGGACGCTATCTTGTTTTCACAACAACGTCGATTACAATAGAGCCGGAGGAGGATGGTACCATGTCGCGATACATCAATCCCTACACGGACTTCGGTTTCAAAAGGCTGTTCGGCGAAGAGGCGGAAAAGACCTGCTGATGGATTTCCTGAATGCGTTCCTGCCGGAAAAGCATCGAGTCAAAACGTTGGAGTTTCGCAACACGGAGCAACTCGGAATCGTTGCCGCCGACCGAAAGGCAATTCTCGACATCTATTGCGAAGCAGAAAGCGGCGAACATTTTATTGTCGAAATGCAAAATGCACCGCAGGATTGGTTCAAAGACCGTGCGGTTTTTTATGCGGCTTTTCCGATTCGCAATCAGGCACCCAAAGGACTCGTCGACGGCGTGAAATGGAATTACGAACTCAAGGCGGTGTATCTTATTGCCGTCCTCGGTTTTGAGTATGACCAAGAAGAGGAACGGCAAAAACTCCAGCGGAACGTCACACTCAAAGATCAGGATGGGGACTTGTTTTACGACAAGTTGGAATTCATTTTTCTGCAAATGCCGCTTTTCACGAAAACGGAGTCGGAATTGGAAACGCGTCAGGACAAGTGGTATTATTTCTTGAAGAATTTGGCGAGTTTGGAGCAGATACCGGCGATCCTTCGGGAGCCAATTTTTGAACGGGCGTTTGAGACGGCAGAGATTGCCCGGATGAGCAAGAACGAGTATTTGGGTTACGAATTGCACTTGAAGGCGTGTCGGGATAATTATGCGGTGATGGAGACAGTCGTACGAGCGGGGCACGAGTCGGGCAGAGCCGAGGGTGCCCTCGAAATCGCCCGAAATATGAAAAGGAAGGGGCTCGATCCCGCCCTGATTGCCGAAGTCGCCGGTCTGTCCGTAGAAAATGTCGAGCGGTTGGAGTAATCTATTTAAGGTTGCGAAAACACCGTTTGCGGACTCCAATACGTTAATGCAGAACCTGTTCACGGCTCCATTGTGTTTGTCGTTCGAGGCGACGGCAAAGAACTTTTTCGTAGTCCGGTTATTAGAGACCATCGACTTCGCCGCTTGGAAGTGGATGTTTCAGGAGTTCATATCCTCGAATTGATAGTTGAAGACGGCGGCGACGGCGGCAATTCCGATTGGGGACTTTGGATCGAACCGACATTGGAGCGTGGGGCTTTGCCTCAAGTGCCTGTGCAACCAAGCCGTTCGACGCGGGCATGGGTGAATCCAGATTATGCGCCGGGCGGAAGGTATTATGTAAGTCCAGAGACCGAAAGATAACAGTGCCGACTGCTGTCTTTTGCCGCGTCGCCATTTTTTCTGCTCTGGGGTGTTCGTGCGACGGTCGGTCGGTGCCGCGACCGGAAGGTCGCAACGGCAACCGCAACCTTTCGGTTGCCGCTCTGATGTGAATAATTAGAGGTTCACTTTAGTTAATCCGTAGCAGCGCATCGAACATTTCATTTGAAGTGGTCATCACCTTGGCATTCGCACGATACATCGCCGATGCCAATATCATATTGATGATCTCCGCCCCCATGTCCGTGTTCGACAGTTCCAACGAATTGCTCCGAATCACTCCAACACCGGCACTGCCCGCGATGCCGATGATCGGATCGCCGGAATTCGTCCCCGCCAGAAACAAACTGTCCCCCGCCTTGTACAACCCCTCCTGATTGCGGAACGTCGCCAACGGAATCTGTCCCAAAGGACGCTCCACTCCGCTCGTAAAACGACCCATAATGATTCCATCCGCCAATATCTGGTAATCGTACAGCGTGCCCGCCCCGGCACCATCCTGATACGTCTGACTCACATTCGGCGAAAGCGTTGCCAATGCCATAAGAGCACCAATGTTCATCTCAAATTCAAAATCCAAGGGACTCAGTGAAGCAACCTGCGTGCGCTCCACCGAAATCGTCGTGTTGTCTGCTTCAATCAGTTTACCGTTTTGATCGAACCGAAGAATGCCCGTCCCGGTAGCGATTGCCGAACCATCGACCGGTTGATTCTCCGAAGAGTCGGCAAACCAACGATAAACCGTTTCCGTGTCGCTTTTGGATTCCAAAACGAACGTCATCTGCACTGTAATCGGCGAGCCGAGCGAATCGAAAACCTGCAAGTCGGTGATGATGCTCGCACCGAGCGCATCCTGTCTATTCGCCGGGTCTTGTCCCCAGCCGAGATTGATCAACTTCGTCTGTCCCGATGCCGTTTGCAACTGCATATCGTTAGAATCGAAGACCAGCGCATTGTTCGTGCCTGCATTGCCGAGCAGAAAGAGTGAACCGTTGATCACAGCCGCTCCTTGTGAGCCGTTGTTGATGGTGCGTCCGACGGCCCCCTGATCCGGCGGGATACCATCCGTTGCGTTGCGGATTCCATACGCTTCATTCAGGAAACGCAAATACTCGCTGACTGTTGTTTCCGCCGTAATTTCCAGCGTTGCCGCCCGAAGGTTCTGCGTTCCCTTTTGCGGAGTCAAGGTTAATGTTCCGATTTCAAATACTTGGATGAACTGCCCATTGTAGTATTTGCCGACATCAACGAGTTTCGTATTTTGATTGATCAGCACGTCGCCTCGACCGGCTTCGCTCACCGCCAGTTGGTTCATCAGTTCCGCATCGGACATTCGGTCAATGAATGTTGCCGCCGGGTCCATGTTGTTAATACTGCCGACGAGGTGAATCTCCGTCGGATCAAACCCGGAACTGCGGTAGATGTTTCGTGCGATCCAATCGTCGGGATTGTCCGCCGGATCAACCGCCGGCAAGTCGGAAAGAACCGCTTGACCGTTGTTGATGTTGTAAGGATTGCCGATGGCGACCGGTATGCTCTCGTTGCCGAAAGCATCGGTGTAGGTAATGTAATACTGATAACTGTATTGGTGACTCTCCCCCAATCGGCTCTGGTGCAATTTCGGGTTGCCGCCGATACTTGCTGTCGAAGCGGTGTCGGTATAATCTGTACCCGTCGTCAGATCGGCAACTTGGTAATACTCCGGTGTTTGCGTCGGATCGCCGGTGTCCACGGCGCGGTAAATCCGAAGGAAGTCGTATCCTGGTGCTATGTCCGGCAAGTTGGTGAGCGTGATCGAGTTTTCACCGGCTTGAACCGTTGCATTGATTGGTGCAGAAAAGTCGGATTCGACTCCATTAGCATCGACATAAACGAGCCGGTAAAGATAATTTCCCGGTTCAACCTCCCCGCCAGCGGCAGTTCCGCCGGTTGCTTGACCGACAGGGGGGCGGGGCAACTGTGTAATGGTAGTGGGATTGCTTGCATCAGGCACCGATTTCGAGAGATCGGTCATCGGCGGCGTTTGTAATACCGTCCCTTGCGTGGCGGTGTCGCCGACGGCATTGAGAATTCCTTCGACCGTTACCGTGCTGGTCTGTTCGGCAATGTGCAGTTCGCCAATCGGGATTTTCAGGGTCGTCAGGGCACCGTATTGGATTTGAAACTTGTCGTCGATGCCGTAGCCCATCACGTACAGTCCGGTGTTGGTAACGAGATCGAGGCTGGAGTTCACTTTGAGCGCACCGTTTCGGGTGTAATAATTGAGGTTGGGTTTTCCCTCCATTTGCACGATAAAAAACCCGTTGCCGTTGATGGCAATATCGGAATTGGTCATACCTTCTTTGAAGGAGCCTTGTGCAAAGTTGGTAGTGATACCGGCGAGGCTCACTCCCATACCGATTTGGGTGGGATTGGTACCGGCGGAGTATCCCATTCCGGGTGAGGTGCCGAGCCGATAGGTATAGGAAATGAAGTCGGCAAAATCCGCCCTATCCGCTTTGTAGCCGATGGTATTGGCATTGGCAAGGTTATCTCCGGCGACGTTGATCGTCTTTTCGGATGCTTTCATGCCGGTGCTGGCAGTATAGATGGCGGATTTGAGACCGAGACCCATTGCGTTGTTTTATGTGAGATGCGTGAACACAGCCGTCGTCGGAGGTATCGGCAAAAAATGGCGGGCGCAATCGGTTTTCAAGGTATGATCGGTCTAGTTTGCGCAGATTACCCATTTAGCCGGTACCCCGGCACAGAACTCTTGCAATTCCCCCTAATTCTTGTTAGAATCTCCGCATGGCTCGTATTTCGTGGCATCCGGCATTTATTCAAGCGATACAACTGGAACTGGAAGACTATCTGGACGTGTTGACGTTTGAAACGGAACGCCAACTCACGACAGAACCGCTCAAAATAGATGTCCTGATTGCGCTCCCGCCTTTCATTCTTCCCGTCTCTGTGAACATTTCGCAATCCTCCGTTTGCGGCTTTGCTTTCGTAGTGGTATATTTTTCCATAAAGAGCCAGGGACAGAGCGCAACACTGTCCCCGGATTCCAATACGCAGCATATCTGATACAACCGGATAATCGTCAATGGACAGCCTTTTTTTGTCTGTTTCCTTCTCCATTTTTTTGACTTTCTATCGCCATGTGATACACTGCTCTACGGAGGTAAGATATGAAGAGAACAGTTTCCCTAACGATTTTGGTATCGCTCGCTCTACTGAGTGCTTTTTTGGTGCAGTGGATTTCCAACATAAAGGAAGAACCCCCAGTTTTCCAAGAACAAACGGCATCGTTCTCTTCGCTTTTGGCGGAAGAGTTTGAAGCACCCCGAGGAGTGTCGGCGGAATCGGCAGCACCCTTTGCCCAAAACTTTCCTGGTGCCATTTCTCCGGTTCCACCGCCGCCAGTACCGACCCAACCCCTCGAAACGAACGCTTCCCCTGCCTATATCTATTTTTTCACGGGAATACCGGTGCGTCCGGCTCCAACGACCGTCTTCATGTACACCACCACTCCGGCTCCTGCTGTTCAATCGTATGCCGTGCCGGTCTTTGTACCACAGGTTGTTCCAAGCCGAGTCGGTGCACCGAAATTGGTCTATTCAAATGGGGTCGTCATTAAGCCGAAGGTTTATTTTCCGAACCAACCCGCCCGCAATGTGATCCGAGGGGTTACGCCATAGTGGGCATCATTTTTCCATTGCGGAAATCTGGTATAATCCCGGTTTATGTCCCTTCGCTGACTGAACCGATGAAAAACTTTGCCGCTGAAACCATTGAACGATTCCGTAACGAAATCGGAAACGATGAGGTCATCTGTGGTCTTTCCGGCGGAGTCGATTCCGCTGTCGTCGCCGCTATTCTATCCAAAGCCATCGGTCGTCAACTGAAATGTATCCTGGTGGACAGCGGTTTGATGCGAAAAGGAGAAATCGACAACGTCACCCGTTTGTTTGAAAAGCACTTCGACGCAGAACTCCACGTCATTGATGCCGCCGAGGGTTTTCTGGAACGCCTCGCTGGGGTGGAAGAGCCGCAGGAAAAACGCCGCCGCATCGGGCATTATTTCATCGACGTTTTTGCCGAAGCCGCCCGGCGGTTCAGTAATGTTCGCCATCTGGCACAGGGCACTATTTATCCTGACGTGATCGAAAGCGGAGCGACCAATGGGAGTCAATCGCCGATCAAGTTGCACCACAACGTTGGGGGATTGCCGGAAAAACTCGGCTTTAATCTGATCGAGCCGCTCCGCGAACTTTACAAGAACGAAGTACGAATACTCGGCATCGAACTGGGCTTGCCGGAAGAGTTTGTGTGGCGGCATCCTTTTCCGGGTCCCGGTCTTGCCGTGCGGTGTCTCGGCGAAGTTACGCGGGAAAAATTGGAACGCCTCCGTGATGCCGACGAAATTGTTGTCGAAGAAATTCGCCGGTCGGGACTGTATCGAAGTGTCGCCCAAGCCTTTGCTGTGCTTTTGCCCGTGAAAAGTGTCGGCACGACAGACGGCGAGCGGACTTATGACGATGCAGTAGCAATTCGATGTGTTACAACAGACGACTTTATGAAGGCGGATTGGTCGCCGCTGCCGGATGCAGTGTTGCGGAAAATGTCCTCTCGAATCATGAAGGAAGTGCAGGGCATCAACCGGGTGGTTTATGACATCAGCACCAAACCGCCCGCCACGATTGAGTGGGAGTAAATGGATTACTGTCCCGGCGGATAAAAGTTCACAGAGCCCGGAGTGGAAACTCCGGTGAATCGAATCCGCATCTTCCGATGCGGACTCTGTTTGTTCTGCGTTAAAATTTTCCGCCGGGACAGTAAATTGAGATAGACAATCAAACTATGCGGTAATACTCACTGTCCCGAAGCACACAGCCGGTCGGTGATTCCGCCCGCATTAACTCGGTGCAACCGCTACACGCCGCACACGCCTTCTTTTTGTCCATCGCGCCGCCCGACATGATATCCTTCGGCATATCAGGATACGCAAACGCTCCGCGTCCATATCCGAATAACGTTGCCCAACCTTGCTTAACAAGACCGGCGGCAACCTTCGGGACAAGATGCCGCAACCACGCCGTTCCCGCTCCGACCATCGGAAGTTCCGGCAACGACTCCTGCATCTCCCGGACAATGTTCGCAAACCGGACAACGCCGAGCAACGGATACTCATCGTAAGGGTCGGCACCTCGAATCGCTTTTGCATAAGGACGGTTAAAGTGCGGATTGAAATAAGGATTGCCGATAGTTACATTCAACAACGGAATTCCCATTTGGTATAACGCGGCAACCAACGCTTTCGCCTCCGACAAGTCCCACTGCTTGTAATTGTCTTTGCTGACACCGAATCCCCAAGGATACTTAACGGCATCATAGACGTTCATTCTCGTTGTTGCGAAAATTGCCGGTACTTCGTTGCGGATTCGCTCGATGGTTTCCCGAAGGAATCGGGTTCGGTTTTCAAAGGAGCCGCCATATTTTCCTTCGCGTGTGCGGGCACCGTGCAGTTCATCCAGCAAGTATCCGTGGCAACTTTTGATGTCCACTCCGTCGAATCCGCACTTGGCGGCAAGTTTTGCCGCTACGACGTAATCGTCTTGCAGACGGTCTAAATCGTCATCCGTCATCAGAGGATAATCGTCAGGAATGTTGTGCGCCGGATCAAGGACACCGCTGTGTTGTACAATGACCGGTGCCCGTTGCCCGCGTGTCGGTTTGCTGTACCGACCCGAGTGAGTTAACTGAAGGATCGTTACGATGTCGTGTCCGAATTCCTTTTTCGCAAGAGATCGCGTTTTTTCTTCGAGAGCGGCAAATCGGTGAACGCTTTTTTCGTTGATCCAAAATTGTTGTGAGTTGCACCGGGCATCGGCACGCACGGCGGTCGCTTCGAACCAAATCAGTCCTGCTCCGCCGGTCGCAAAGCGTTCGTAGCGGCGAAATCCGAGTTCTGCTGGTTCGCCGTCGGGACCGGAGTCGAAGCCTTCCATTGGGTGCACGATAAACCGATTGGGCAGTGTGAACATTTTCGTTTGACCGAAGGTCAGCGGTTCGGACAGCACGGACCGATCATCGGACATCGGCAGTGTGCAGCCGAGTTCCGAGAGTTTTTCCTGCAATTCTTCGTAGGTGTTAAGGAAAGGGAAGAGCATCGGCGTTGTCTTTTGGGTTAAGGAGAGGTTTGAATAAATTTGGGGATTTTGACTCGTCTTTACTGGGCGGAGTCAAGAGATAAACACCAAATTTTACCTTTTTTCAAACATATACCGTAAGCCGTTGAAAGTTAGGTTCGTTTGGAATTGTAAAAAATGCTGCAAGGGTTGTCAAGGGGATGTTATGGACGACTATCGGCTATCCCAGTCCGTTAACAAGTTTGCAGATTAGAGCGGAAAAGGTAGGCAACCGACCGTTGGGCGGATAAAAGTTCACAGAGCCCGGCACAGAGCCCGTGACGTAAGTCAGGGAGTCCCTATCTTACGATACGGGCTCTGTGAACCGGAGTTTCCACTCCGGGCTCTGTTTGTTCAGTGTTTTTCGTTTTGCCGCTCGTTAGAGCGTATTAAAAATTGGTCTGGACTCA
>Ga0099364_10002167_pt1 | contig 31556 bp, 33 predicted proteins | sample TergutTh196P3_FD_73070 | JGI IMG/M metagenome (GOLD analysis project Ga0099364, IMG submission 73070) | Microcerotermes parvus P3 segment gut microbial communities from Pointe-Noire, Republic of the Congo - Th196 P3 | ecosystem: Host-associated > Arthropoda: Insects > Digestive system > Gut ... | reverse complement strand
TTCGAGTGATGAAGTATTAATCGCCTCAGATTTTACTTGACTAATTTGATGATATTTTAATAATGACATTGAAGTCTCCTTTTTAATTATTCTGTATCTTTCAATACTACAATAATATAAGGAGGCTTTTTGTCAAGAACTATTTTTAGATAATTATATATTTTTTAACATGTTAGCACACTCGGAAATATCAGATTTAAAATAAACCACCAGTCAATTTTTTCAAGTAACCTTGGGCATCCGCAGTTAGAACAAAAATTCCCCTGAATCACTTCATTGCATTTTTTGCAATGATTATCCGCAGTGTCAATCGTCCCGATTGACAAATCATCTGTATCCGCTTTTGTTTTCCTCATTTTTCTATGAAACTTTACTATCAAAATGAGACCCACCATCAACGAAATCCCAAAAATTAAACCAGAAAAACTAAATTCATATTGCATTGCTTTTATCTCCTTGATTTTTTTGTATACAATTACCTCATTAGTATAATGATAAGTTTGGGGAAATGGTTAGTAAATTTTTTGATAATTTTTTTATTTTATGAATAAAATTATTGAGACCAGATTAATATAAAGCAAAATATAAAGGGTAATATGAAAGGTATCAGGTATCAGTCTTTTGTCCGAGGGCTTGATAATGTGGTGAGTTTTCTCAAAGCATTTATTGTAACTTTTGATTTTTCGTTCATTGGGGAAAAGCGTGTATTTGAAAGAATTTACAGATAAAACCACTATTCCTAAAAAATACAAACTCAGTAAAATCCATTGTCCAATATCAGGCTTAAAATAAAAAATAATTACAGCGATACAATACGGAATCCAAAAAGCTAAATCGATCGGCTCTGTTTTAATACATGAGCCATCAACTAAGACAAAGTTCTTGAATTTAAACCCAGTTACATTCAAAGAGTAAAAGAGGAAGGTGATGATGGTCAACCAGAGCATAACTTCACCTTACGAAATAATAAACATGTTACGGTATAATTTATCTTTTTCTACTCCTATAAGCATAAAATTTGCCTCGTTTAATGTAGCCTCAAACAGTTCTTTTGAACCTTCAGAAACGAAGTCTTTTTCATATTGAAGAAGTGTAGTTTGAAATTTCTTCCAAAACTTTTTTTCACCTTCAGTTAGGTCGATAGCTTGATATTTATATCCTAATTCTTTTAAACACATGCCCACTTGAGTATATTCTGGGTCTTTCTTTTCCAGTTTAAAGAAAGGCAGCTCCGACCAAAAAATTACCAGTTTACCTCCATCGTCTAAAAGTGAGTATAAGTTCGCAATTGTTGATTTTAAACTCTCATAGTAGTTTCTGACAGATTCTTCAAAATTTTCTGGTTGGATATTAGAAACAAAATATAGAGTATCAATCGCCAATATCATGGAAATTTTTTTGGTTTAGTTTAGCGATATCCTTAAAATCAAGAAGTTTTACACATAATTTATCATTGCTTTGATATTGATTTTTAGCGTATTCAATTGCTTCTTCATCAATGTCAATACATGTAAAATGAGCAGATGTCTGTTCGCTCATGTAATTTGCGATATGACAAGCCCCTGAACCTATATCAAGGATGTTCTGTGGATTATCAGATTTGATTTTGGTGAGCAATAAATCCATTTCCGCTTTGGTAAACATACCATGTTGCTTTAAATCAAGCCCAAAAACGATTTTATTTACTTTTCCCATTGTGGGACTTTCATAATATTTCATTAGTTATTCTCCTTCAAAGGTATTCTCAAAACTGTCTTCCTTTTTGAAACTTTAGTTTTTCTAAGGTCACTTAGATATATCTCGTGGTATCTTCTTTCTTCAATCATATCTATAAGTAAATCATTCTCTTCATAATAATTTTCCATTCTTTTTAAAGTCTCAGGTTCGGTGTCATAAGAACCCATAAGCAGGCATTGTAAACATAATCCTCTTGTAACCTCCATATATTTTGTATCTATATTTCTTGGAAGAAACCTCCTCAACAGCTCACAGGAATACTTCCTCATTCGTAAATACAGATAATCGAGTGAGCGAAATCCAATGGTTTTTTGATTTAGCAGAAAATGTGTCTCCTTCATTAAGCCACCAAAGTCCTTACTTGCCATATAAACCCGAACTGCCTTTAAATAAACACATTATAGAATCTATATCTTTCATTTTCAAATCATTAAAATAAATTGTCAATAACTATTGTAATATTTGTTTTCATGATAAAAAGCCTTGTGCTATAGCAAAAATAGCATCAGCATCTAAATCTTTATATTGAAAAGCGTACATCAAATATTTTAGAGTATTTTCATCAAGATGTTTTTTTTTATTATTGCTTTCTGCAACAAAAAAAAGTATTCTTGTAAAAAAACTAAATGCGATTTTAGTGTTTAGCTTTGAATTCGTTATTGAATCGTGCTTGAAAGGCATTAGTTTTAAAATCCAATAGCAAATTATTGAACACTCTTTAAGCTCACAAATCTGGACTTGGTGGAATACGCTAAAATAACTCCTTTTTTCTTCAACAAACTTAGCTATTTCATAGAAGGTATCATATTCAATAGTGATATCTATTAACTCATGCTCATTAAAAATACCTACCATCGATTTCTTTATAGCAGCTATCAAACCCTCTACTATACTTTTCATTTTTGAATGATCAATTAGTTTATTCTCCATATTTTTTAGTAATCCTTAATAGTATTTAAAACCTTTTTATACTCAGAATGTTTTGGATCTTTAATCTTTGCACACAGTAGAGTCTTTGTATCATGTTGTGTTCTTGAAGCAAAATGAAAATAGTTATCGTTTTCGTATGAACTTAGGAAATCATCCAATCGTGGAATGCTATTATCAAAAAATGAGATTTCTTGAGTGGATTCATTAAATGTACTAGTTTTTGAATACTTTAATTGTTTTTTTTTGAGTTTAGCAACCTTTGTAATCAAAAATAAAAAATTACCTAAGAATACTGCTACGAGAACACCTGTCAATGCTGTCAATAAATTATTTATCATTTACTGCTCCTTAATATTTGAGCTCAGAAGTAATTTCAACTTCTCATTAAACAATATAGTTCTGTATATAACTGAATTAGTAACAGAAATAATAAAACAAGTAAAAGTTACCAGTCTTAGCTTCTCCAAGTTTATCTTTTCGGGAGCTAATATTTGAACACAATATGCTGTAATAACGATTACAATTATCAAGATTGGAATAAGCCAGATAAGCCAAAATTCGACATTTTTATGGAATCTTATTTCAAGAAATAGATACTCTATGATAGAAAAAGTGACAAAACTCGAGCAAAAGAATAAAATAACCCCATCAATTAAAAATTTATCTATGTTAAATGAAAAATCTGAAAAGAAAGATATTAAATACAATATTGCCAGCTGTGCTAATCCACAAACAACGCAGAAAGCATTCCAACCCAAAGCTTTCAATAAATCTTTAATTAAACCCATATATTTTATTTTCTTTCCTTTGCAAGTTTTTGAAACATTTGATTGCGAAAGTATAAATATTCTGTCGCCTCACGTATAAAATTTCGAAAATCCCTTGCTGACATTTCAGGTATTTTTATATTTACCTGCTCTCGTTCTAATCCGTTTTTAAAATCCATACATCAAGCTCCCACCATATTTAATGTTAAATATTTTTGGAAATCAGAAATCACGAATCGTAATCCTTGATAGCATAGACACAGATCCTTTATTAGCGAAGATCCATTCCTTTGAGCGATTCTTCCATCCTCATAGGACTTACGTATATTCATCAGTTCCAGCATTAATAGCCTCCAATAATCTCAACTTAATCAACTTGATTATAAAATTTTATTTCATTAAATCCTTAAATACCAATCATTTTTAATATATCTAACTATAAAGCAATAGGTTAAAACCCAGTAATGAAACATTTAAATAAAATAAAGTCTTTTTGTCAAGTTATTTTTTGCTTTTCCTAAAATACATAAAAATTCCCATACCTAATTCCTTATATTTTCAAACTATTTAATGGTCTTAAGCGAGGCAAGGGGGATAATAAAACCTTGCAAAAAGACCTCTAAAGATAAAGGTCTTTATAACTAAATAGGGAAGTAGAATAATTTTATATCCCTTTATTTAGAATAGACTAAATCATCAAATACTCCTTTGCCATCATCACCACGCAACGAAAAAATGCTATGACAAAAATGTACGGCAGAATCTGCTGCTATTTTTTGCCACGCCTCCTTCTTAGAATTTTGCTTGTTATGTCCCCAATCGCATATTGCTTTAACGATAATCCATTCAGAAACGCCACATAACCGACATTGTGAATAGATACCATATGCCTCCATTTCACCTCCGATGGGTTTATGAACGGAAAAATCGCTCAAAAGTTTTGTTCTAAAAGCATAGTCATCAATCAATGCTGACCCTGTTAATATTGAACCATCAAAAACTTTATACATTTCATGCTCGCTTGCTCCTAATGGGTATTCCCATTTCTGAAATCCATGACTCAATGCACGAAATCCATTATACAATTGGAATCCTACTTCTTTAGGTGATTCTGTATAATGCGTAATGCCTTGCCTTTCTTGTCTAGAATCATAATTTAAAATGGTTTTTGAAATTAAGACATCCCCAATTTTTTGTGTGCATTCATCTGCTCCAAAAGCAATCCCGACCATGATAACAGCGACTGGAGATATATCTTTTATTATTTCCCCGAAAAGCAAAGTAGCATCAGCATTTGAAGTTCCCTGCGATGGCATATGAAACCATGCAGAATAATACCTTCCAAATTCACCAAGAGCACAAGGACTACCTTTAATATATTTGACGCCCAAAAATATAAATTTCTTCTCAAAAGCAATTTTTTCATTTTCATTTGCAGTTACAAAAAGAAAATATATGTCTTTAGGAACTTCAATCGCATATTGTTTGGTTGTTGTGTCTAAAGGTATGTGTTTTCCGATTGCAGGACAAAAATAAGATTGATTTTTTTGTGTATGCACTTTTATGTCCTCTTCCAGTAGCATTATTGGTTTGTCTTTTTCATTAAATTTGCGAATTACATCTGTTTGCAGTGTTTCAGGTAGAAGCACTTCATACCACAGCTTTGGGTTTATCGCTTTATAACTATCAAAAACATTATGTAGTGTTTCTCTTAATTCTCCTAAATATTTTGTTTTTCCTGAGCCACTGACACAAACCGTAATGCTCCGCCCATTTTCATCGATAAGTGCAATGGCGTTATGCTTAGAGGACTTTAAGGCTGCACCTGTTCGCCATAATAATTTCTCATCATATATTTCATTAAATTCACTGCGATGAACGATAACTCGTGATGTTATATTCGGAGGTAATGATTTATCAACAATAAAACTCATTGTTAAGCGTTCAGAAGGGATATCGAAAACAGGTAATTCATCAGGTTCGTCTTTAGGTAGTATGATAGGTATAAATATTTGATTATGAGCCTTAAAAAAAGCTAGTTCATATATTTTCATAAGTCTAAATAAATAGGCAACTTTATCTCGTGGGTATTTATACCTTTCATCTGATTTTAATATTTCAACGCCATCTTTTACAGTAAGAATATGCCTATTACTATTAAAACCGCCATTGATTATTTTATAAATGCCATTTGTAATCCAATCTGGATTAAGCACGAGCGTATTAAAATCTTCCATTTCCTCATTGTTGTACCATAAGCAAATACCAAGTGTATGCAAATCTTCCAATATACCTGTTACGCGTTCCGAAGAAGCCCCGTTTTTCGTTGCTATTTCGTCAAATTTTTCAAGAGTTATATGCGGTACTTTTGTGTTGTTAAAAAAAATACGCAAATCATTCTTAACTTTATATGTTTCTGATGAAATAAGTTGATTATTCCACGATGGATTATTGCGAACAATATTCATAACATCTTTGCGGAATTTTTCTAATGCGGTTTTATCTTCATTTGCAATGTCCACACGATAATATCCAACAATAAAAGGATAATCTTTTTTCAGAGTCCTTTCTGCAATATCTGCACGATTGTTATCTTTCTCGTTTATCAAGAAGAATATGGGCGGATTGTCGCCATATATACGAATTTGTTCAAGCCAATAAACAGGATCATTATCACGTTCTATACGCCCATTATAGACATAAATATAAACACACCTTGCAGACATAAAGCAACGATGTGCAGAGTGTGTTATCGAATGTCCTGCAAAATCCCAGATGTGAGTATTCATATCATTGCTATCGTTGTCTGTGAATGTCCAAATATATCTTATAACACCTTCTGTACTTTCACCCTCCTTTGGCATTTCAGCATCTACATCAATTAATCTTCGAGCGATGCTCGTTTTCCCTGCTCCTTTTTCGCCCAAAATAATAATACGTGCTTCATTAAGTCGTTTTGTATCTTCGCCTAAACGCAAAAGATACTTTCCAACAGTAGCCGCTCCTTGGTCTTTATGCTCATCAGGTACATTAAAACGGCGATCAAGTTCTTTCCTGTCAATTACAAATCTGTTTTTAAACAGGTTCTCATATAGGTTAGCCCAATATTCGCAACCAATAGCTCTTAAATTTTCAAGAAAATCGTCCCATATATTGCCATATACACTTGTATCATTATTAAACATACCTATATTTCCTGTTGTTATAATGTTTATATCGTCAAGCACTATATTCTTAAAATTTTCCATCTGATATGAATCATCTTTTGCACAACAAATAAAAGCAGTTGCAACATCTGCGTAAAAAGATTGAGCAGCTTTCGCAAAAAGTGTGGAATTACGGACAGTGAATGCTGCTGCTTGTATTGCAAATCGTACAGCGTTCAAGTTCTTATTAACGAAAATATTGGTAGCGGCATTTGCATCACGAATTGCTTTATATCCAATGTCACAAACATCCGCATTTCGATTAGGCGATTCTAAATACATTGTTGTAAAATCAATGGCTCTAAATACTGCGAATAAATGTCGCTGTCTTTCTTGATTATTCCAATATGTAAATTCTTTGTCCAAACCTAAAAATGGTAAAGCACGTACAGCGCTAAGCCACGAAAAAAACTCCGCTGATTGTCGATTTTTGAAATTCATCTTATCTAGAATTGTTGAATAAAAATCATCTATTTGCTGATTTTTTAGTAACTCTGGTTTAAACACATTATTTATTTTATGTTGAAGTTCGTCAATAATTATATTGTGGTTATTAAGAATATCCAAATTTGTGTCAATATTTTGTACTTTCTTTTCATTTTGTGGAGAATTCTTTGTTGTAGAATCAATAAAATATGCTGACAAATGTTCTGATAATACATCTTCTAATTTTTTCTCATCTGGAGCAGTGAAGTAATAACAATCATGTTTATGCCTTTCTTTAAATTCTTGTATTTTATCGTATTGTTCTTTATCTAATTTTGACGGAGTAACTCGTTTGTCTAGGAAATAAAGAAAAACTTGCTTGCCATCCTTTATCATTTCTTCAATTTCTTCTTCTGTTCCTGAACCATATGTCGAAGTTTCAGTACCAAATTTACACCAAAAAACAGCAACGGCTATGTCTGCCTTGTCGACTAATTGCTTATTCAACATCAGCTGAGGATGACCACCAAATTGAGGATAAGAATTCTTTTTCCAGCTTATTGTGCGTAAAACAACATTATTTTCTTTACCATATGAATTATTAAATTTGTCTACTGCTCTTTCTATATTTTTGACAAAAGATAAAACATCATCTGGACAGGAAATCATTATATCAAAAACAGTTGCATTTTTGGGCATATATTCTCCTTTTAACAAATTTATTCATCTTTGTAATATGATTTGTATATTACTTTAGATTGTGTTTTCGAGCTCAGTTTATTAAATTTGAGTTCCAAGCATCTTTCATTACGTTTATGTGAACCAAAATGTAATCTAGCTAAAGTGAGTTTATTCGAACCGATGCTTCCTTTAAAAATATAAATACATCTCTTCTGCGAACGAATTGTAACTCCATTCAAAACAATAACATCCTCAAAGGATTCATGAACTTTCATTAGCTCCAGCATCAACAGCCTCCATAACCTTAACATTAATCAACTTGATTTTGAAGCTTCTATCTCATAAAAACTTCAAATATCAATCATTTTCAACAAATCAAAACTCAAGTCATAGGCCAAAACCTAGCAATTAAGCAATTATTTTTAACAAGGTATTTTTGTCAAGAACTTTTTTAGGGGTTCAAAAAAAATATTTGCCCTGATTAAAAATCTCAAACTATTATTCGTATTTTACACAATCTTTTTCGCCTAAATCCCACCAATAAACAAATTTCAAAACAAACCCTTTTCACAACAGCATTTTTGACTTATAAATGCCTATAAAAAACTATAAAAAATATTGAAAAAAATAAAATAATATGTAATATTTGTTGTCTTTAGTTGTTGTTTTTTTTAGAGGTATTTTTTATGTATGAAATTAAAGATTTATTGAAAAAAATAATCAACACTGGATACAAGGTGAAAATAAATCATCGAGTAGTAAATGGACAGCACATTTTATTTTTCAATTACAGAAAAGTAGAAGATGGCAAAATGATTCAAATGTCAAAAAGAATTGCTAAGCTCACAGGTAAAAACAAAAGAGAGGACATTGAGATAATAAACGAGGTTATCATCGAGAGGGTAGAATTTGAAAAGAATCTTGAAAAAGAATTTGAAAAACCAAAAGACAAAAATTTAAGTTTTTTAGATTTTATAGACAGCCACAGTGATAGATACAAAATAAAAGGGACAGGACAAAACTACAAATCTATGAAAAAACATATAATCGCTTTTTCAGGTGAGGACACTTTACTATCTGATATTGACAAGCAGTATTGTTTAAAATTTATGGACTTCATAGTAAAAGCAGTCCCAAAGTCTTATTCCCTATATTTCACTTGTTTCAAGTCTTTAATTAATAGAGCTATTGATGAGGAACTTATTCAAGATGCTACCTACCTTAGAAAATTGAATATAAAACCTTATAAAAGCAAAAGAAATTATCTGACAGAAGCTGAAATTATAGCTATATATAATCTCGAAACAGAGCATGAAAATATCAAAAATGCTTTTATATTTAGCTGTTATACTGGACTGCGATTTTCTGATTTATCTGCTTTAAGATTTAGTGACATCATAGACAACAGGGTTTACATCAAACAACAAAAAACAGGAAATGTCATCGCCTTAAAACTTCATAAAACAGCTTTGGAAATCATAGAGAAACAGAGGATAAAACAAAAAGACAAGGTCTTTAAAATACCAAGTTATTGTTGTTGGAATAGAAAGGTAAAAGAAATCATAAAACAAGTAGGCATCACACGACATATTACAGGACATTGTGCAAGGCATTCATTCGGAACACTCTGTGCCAGAAAAAACATAAATCCTTTAGTGATTCAACAGATGATGGGACATGGAGACTTAAAAACTACTATGGAATATATAAACATCTCTGGTGAGCAACTCGATGAAGCTATAGACAAACTAAGTAATTGAGAAAAAAGTAATATAAAAAAAGCCCCGATTGGGGCTTTTCATTCTATTCTTTGATTCAAGTTAACTTTTTTAATTTTTCTTCTCTACTTTTTCTGTGTTCTGTTTTAAATTTTTTCCATTTTTTAATAAATTCTTTATCAGGTTCAAATACTAAATTATTTTCTTGACCTAAATCAGGGCGAGGTTCGTAGTGACCATTAAAATAAAGTTCTTCTGGGATTCCTTTAGATGTTGGGAATGCTTTGCAAAAATCACCTTTAAACCATAAAGATTTATCATCTCTAATAAAATGAATACAAGCACCACAGCTTTTATCAAAATCTACATTAGGTGGTTCTTTTGACATTTTCAGCCTCCTATTATTTTTTGTATTTCATCAAATACTTTTTTTGAACCTTCCTGAGCATTTGCATATCCGCTCACCATAACATCCGCAAAAGACTCAGCAATATATTCATTTATATCTTTAGAACCTCTTTCACTTACAAAAAAATTTTTCCTGTCAATTTTGTCAAGGAATTTCTCATTTTTCGTTAATTGATGTTGTAAAACTATGACATGACCTATTTCATGATAAAGAGTATGTAATGCATCGGGATTGTTACCAGACCAATGCCCTTTTTCTTGATAATACAACACCCTACTCAACATATTATCATAATTATTGTGGTGTTTTTCATTTAATACAAGGGCTATCTTAGTTTCATGCGGTGCAAGTAGTTTTGTTAATCCAGGTGTTTTGTCTGTTAGTGCTTCTGTTATCTCTTTTATATAGTGTTCTTCTGTATATGTGCCTATAAATCTGACATCATGCAGTTTATATTTTTTTATCAAATTAGGCAATTCATCTATTATTTTTTTTGCTATTTTGGGGTCAATGTTCTTTAGACTACAGATTGTCGCTTCATCAACTAATCCTTGCAATTTTTCTTTCAATTCTTTTTCAAGATTTTTATTCGCATATTTTTTTATATGTTCTGGTAAAGGGAAACTTGCATTTTCGTAGATTTTTTGTATATTTAGATATTTTGGATTTTTTTCAAGAAATTTGTCAAGCGAATTCTGGGGGGAAAAATTGAACCCATTACCTGGCACTCTTTTTGAAGGTTTCAATCCCGATTTTTTTAGACATTCTGAGCCATCATCTATTTTTAGTCCTCTCTCTGCTACTTCATCACGAGACAAAGAAATCACTGTAGAACGACAATTAAAATGATTGGGTGGAAAATATTCATCCCAGAAAGGGTCATCTTTAGGAAAAACTTTTCCATTGAGATACTCGCAAAGTTCAGACTCACGCCCATCGATTATAGAAGCATACTCCCAATATTCATCGTCACCTTCTTTTAGTTCAGCGAGCCAACCTGCTTGGTAAGCTGTTTGAGTATTGGTTCGAATCACTACGCAAATTTTCGGAACGCATACATGCGTTCCCTACGGTGCAAATTTTCGGAACGCATACATGCGTTCCCTACGGTGTATCAAGATGCCAATTTTCAAGCGGATTTTCCCCACGCTGCCGACATACTTCATGGATCACATTGGACAGCTTCTGTGGATCAAATACATCACCCATCTGTTTTACATATTCTTTTTTGATGTCGTCAAGAGTATGGGTGCTGTAATAAGAATCCGTTAAGAATCCGTTAAGAAGACCTTAAAGAAGACGATAATCCCCGCCATTAAAAAGCAGATATGTATATATGTCTAAAATAATCTTGACAAAAAGTAAAAATAAATATATAATGTGAACCGAAAATCAATTGAAATCCCTGAACATCAATGTCCCGAAACGAAAAAAAAGAATGGCATTCGGATTTAAATTTCAAAAGATTTTGAGGTATGAGACCCTCTTTTAGAAAAGGAGAAATCATGGCAAAAAAAGTAATAACCATGAGCGATCTGATTGTAAGCCAATCAGGCAAGTCCAGTAATGGCAAATATGTATTTATGGCTCTTAAAAACCGAAGTTTTTCGATAAAACGTAAGCATACCCCAGTAGCAATAACAGGATTTCATGAAGAAGGTAAAGCAAGACTGAGAGCCGCTAGTGAAATATGGAGAACAGTACCAGTAGGCTTTAAGTCAGATCTGAAAAGATATGTAAAAAACTATAATGAGCAGATCCAAATAAAGAAAGAGTATACAGGTAATGTAACGATCTTTAGTATATTTATAAAGATCCATTACAGCCATACCCTAATCACGACACTAGCAGAATTATCAACTCAAAAAGGTAATACAATCACTGAGATGATCCAAAAAGGAGTATTACCTTCCGTAAAAGGTGGCACCTTTAGCCAAAAACTAATCGCCTAAAGGAGAAAAGCAATGGCCCGAATAAGAATGTTTCGAGATTTAGTAGAAAGCAAATCCGGACTAAGTACTCAAAGAGAATTAATATTTGTTACCCCTGGTAATAAAAACTTCTCTTATACTCGCCGACTACCAAGAACAAGAAGAAAAACAGATCATCAAACGCTAATAGGTAATAAAATGAAAGCAGCCTCAGCGCTATGGAAATCCTTATCTGAAGGGTTTAAAAATGATCTAAAAAGATATGCTCAACTATATAATGTTCAACAACAAAGCGACGACAAACAAGATATAGGGCAATATAATGTATGGGTAATGGCACTATGTAAACATTCAAGTGCAATATATGACCTTGATACATTAGGATCAATATATGGCAACACATTATCAGCATGGATAAGCGCCGGAGCGTTGAAACCAGTATCAAGCACAGTCCCATTTAGTGCACAATTAAATCCATAAGAAAAAATAGAGGGTCTCAACCTATTTTCTCATTTTCTTCGTCATATATAAATAAAATCCCATCATTAAAATCAAATGCTTTTGGCGGCAATATTTTTATTTCAGCGGGTATGTTTTTCTCCCAGATTATTTCAGCAACACTAAACCCTAAAAAAAGAGCTTCATGTAATTCTTGTAAAATCTTGTTTGACAAAACTCTCCATAAATGTTCTTGCACAAATTCATTAACTTTCTCATTTTCGGAGGGTTCAATTGACCATTCAGCTTTTGTAAATATTGACTCTCTATCCTGTTTTTTGGGAGAACGGAGTTCTCTGCTACTTTTTTTGGAGAACGGAGTTCTCTGCTACTCTTTTTGGAGAACGGAGTTCTCTGCTACTCTTTTTGGAGAACGGAGTTCTCTGCTACTCTTTTTGGAGAACGGAGTTCTCTGCTACTTTTTTTGGAGAACGGAGTTCTCTGCTACTTTTTTTGGAGAACGGAGTTCTCTGCTACTTTTTTTGGAGAACGGAGTTCTCTGCTACTTTTTTTGGAGAACGGAGTTCTCTGCTACTTTTTTTGGAGAACGGAGTTCTCTGCTACTTTTTTTGGAGAACGGAGTTCTCTGCTACTTTTTTTGGAGAACGGAGTTCTCTGCTACTTTTTTTGGAGAACGGAGTTCTCTGCTACTTTTTTTGGAGAACGGAGTTCTCTGCTACTCTTTTTAGAGAACGGAGTTCTCTGCTACTCTTTTTAGAGAACGGAGTCCTCCGCTACTATTAATATTTTTAAATTTCTTGGTATAAGCCTATTTAGCGAACCACATCCAAAAGAATTAATCAATTCTGCATCAGCATTGTTATCTAATACCGCCTTCGTTTGTAATTCATCATAATTACCAATGCGTGCAACATTTCTCATAAAGTCTATATTTTGGGGACAAAATTTCTGACACATCATACAGCCAAACAAAGCATTATGCCATTCTAGGTTTACCCAGTCTGGCGAGCCTACATCCATCAAGGTCATCCAGCATAAACATCGGCTTATATCAACTGTATTTTGATTTATATTGAGAGCTTGCGTTGGGCAGTGGTTTACACATTTCAAACATTCGGCACAAGATTTCATGTATCTTAAATGAGCTGTGCCATCATAAAATTCATCATCGCTCGGTAAATCTGTCAAATACATGGCAAACCTACAAAAACTACCCATTCCATCTACATACACTATATTATTCCTTCCATAAACTCCCAGTCCTGTCCTCACTGCAACAGATTTACATGGCAGTTTCTTAGCTTCAGATATATGAAACCCTTCTTTGTTTAATATGGGAGATAAATATTCGAAAATAATCTTTTCCTTATTATGAGCCGCATAATAACCCGGTGATATGTAAATCGTTTTTATTTTATCCTCTATTGCAAAATCCATCGACACAAGAGGAGTCGCATAAGCAACTACAATGACAGACTTAACCTCAAATCCTAAATCATTTGGAGTGAAGATGTCAAAATATCTTTCTACATTGAAACCAAGATTCTCTAAGTCTTGTTTAATCTCTTCAAAATGGTCGAAAGCCATCAACCCTAGCTTATCACCATGTTTGTTTGCTTCTACTTTTAATGAATTTATCATAAATCTATCAACCTCTCTTTGAGGCGGAACGCATACATGCAACCTCTCTTTTTCTTAAATCAACTCAAAGTCATATTTCTCAAACTCTTTTCCATTGATAATAATAGAAATTTGATGCAGACCACGATGTAAAACTCTTGTGGTCACCACACGAAAAGGGTGTTTGCGGGTAATTTTGGTCGTTGATGATTCGGCATATTCTTTTTCACTGATTTTATGGACTTTTTTTGATAAAGTTCCGTTTGCTTTTTGATAATATAGTGCATATTCGAGTCTGATTTTTACTTTTTTATCGTTATTATTCGAGAGTTTAAAATCAAATTCCAATGACTCACCTATTTTTACTCTTGGTGTCAGTATCCTAAAGTCATTGATAGTAAAATCTATTGTAGATTTAAAACCAAATATCCCCATCACCTCTTCATTACCTTGCTTCAACAGAGTTCTACAACCATGTTTGATAACCCAATCAATGTTTTCAGACATACCCTGCCATTTCTTTACTAGATGTATCACTGTTTCTGGGTTATTCTTTGCGATATCGTTTAAATTGTTTGCCACACTCAATCTGACAAATCTCGAAATGTCATCTTTTAGATTTTCTAAAATCGGAATGATAGGAGCTGGATTTGTTTTTAAATTTGGTAAAGCCATTGACCAAGGTAGTCTCGGACGACAACCTTCTGATGAAAGTCGCCTCACTCCCCAATGTTTATGTTTTGACCAGACCAACATCTGTCCCATCATTTTTTGAGGATATTTGATTATAAAAGGACGAACAGTATATTCACAGCTCGTAAATTGCGTGATTTGTTCTATTGCTCTGATAGATGTTTCATAATCATCCAAACCATACAGTTCCACAAAACTGCTCAGTATCCACCCATATTCCCAAGATATGTAAAGGTCGTATCATTTACTTCTGAGAAATCATATTTAGTCTTTAAGTAGTCCAATAATTCATATATTTTCGCAATCGCATCTCTATAATCTTTTGGTAAAAAATCTTTTAGAACTGCTGTAATATGCCAGCATCTTTGCTTAAATTCTTTATTTACCCAATCATCGTCCATCACCTGCAATATAAACTTCTGGGTATCAAGGTCGTTAATGATTAGTTTTAAGTCTTTTAAAAACCTATCAAAAAAATCCTTATTAAACATGTCTTTAATCGCTTCTGCCATTGTTTCTCCTTTATTAAATTATTTTTGAATATTCTAGAGGAATAATGATTTGGTAGAAACTTATACCCAATAATATACAGAAATTCATTTTTTTCTACAAAGCCATAATTCCTACAGAATATTTAATGTAATTGACTTTTTTGGGGTAGACTCATATATGAGGCGGAACGCATACATGAGGCGGAACGCATACATGAGGCGGAACGCATACATGAGGCGGAACGCATACATGCGTTCCCTACGAGTATGTCTACCTTATAAATTCATCTCTTTTTCACTGGTATTCTTAAAATAGTCTTTAGTTTTGAAACATCAGTTTTTCTTGGGTCACTCAGATATAGCTCGTGATGTCTTCTTTCATTAGTCAAATCTATGAGCAAATCATTCTCTTCACAAAAGTTTTCCATTTTTTTTAAAGTCTCAGGTTCACTGTCATAAGAGCCGACATGTAGGCATTGCACACATAACCCTTCTTGGATTTTTATGTATTTTGCAACTTTGGTCTCAATTACTTTTTTAGTAGATACTTCATCACAAGCCCATTGAAACACTTCCTCATTTACAAACTCGGGTAGTCGAATGAGCGAAATCCAATTATATTTTGATTTTACAGAAAATGTTTCTCCTTTATCAAGCCACCAAAGTCCTTCCAGTGGTGGAACTACATAGTCAAAATAGCCTTCTATTGCACGCTTACCCTTTTTGCTCATTTTGATAGCGTATTGTATGCTATAAAGCACACCGAGAGCCTTTTGATACTCTCCATCTTTTTCATTTGGATTACCTTTGCCTTGTAAAGCCACAAAGGTTATTTCAGGCACATCAATAATAACAGGCGTTATCTTTGGCAAATAAAGAGCCTTGAAGTCCTTTTTATAGTCTTTTGTCTCTGACATATAGATTCTCCTCATTTAGAAATATTTCTAAATATGAAACGAAAAAAATAAATCAGTATTTTTTGTCAAGCAAATTTTTATAAAATGAATTTAAGCTACTTTTTAAGCTATCAAATAAGTGTTATCCTATTAACATGGATTAATTCGTCTGTTATAATAATAGTTTCAAGCATTTTATCTGTCATTGACAACCTCCTCAATCCTATCCACTCAACTCCACCCTTATCTCACCTCACACAAATTTAACATCACTATGCAATAAATCCTTTACACATTGTGAACTTCCATTTTCTTTAGCTCAACCAATTTGTAGCGTTTATACTTACCTTTTCATTGTAGCTTTTTTCTTGACTATATTTCATCTCCCATTCTATAATTTAAATATCTTCAAATCCTAGAAAATCCGGAATTTTATTACACTCAATGTCCCTCCCCACTTTATTAAAACAGCACACATCCATCCTCTTTAAACTCTTCTATTTTAGTAAGTAGAAATTCCTTTTCGATATCAAGATATTCTGCAAGACAATCAAGACAATAAAATTGCTTGGTTTCCCTGCTTAATAACTTTTTAGATATACCTATCTCATCCTTCGACAGATTTACTCTACCACAGACATAACAATCTACTTTTTTCATTATATTTGGCTCTCAGATTTTGTGAGTTCTTTGCGTATTTTTAGCTTTGGTATATGTATTTCTTGATATTCTTTATCTAAGAGTCTTAGCTGTAAAAGTATAGTCTCTCTCATTTTTTTTGCTCTATTTAGGCAATATACTTTAAATTCCCTTTCTGTGATATCCAAAGGCTGCTTTACATGAGGGAAAAGTAGTTTTAAATAGGCAGTAGTGAGCTTTTTTATTGCTTCTGTGTTCCTAGTATCGGCACCTTTTGGTACTTCAATGAGTTTATCTACGGTAGCTCTATAACTAATATCTTCTCGTAGGTCATGTAAAATCATGCAAAAGTATTCACTATTTAGAGCCCAACCTGAAATTTTTAGGTCATCGTTCATCCTCGGTATATCCCAACCCTTGATAAAGCCATGAAATCTTTCAATGAATGCTGACTCATGGAAAATAGGAGGCAGCTCTGTAAACATATTCATATAGCCATCTTCGTCCATAATTTCTTTTTTTATATTTCCACAGAGCATTATTCCGCAATCAGCTATCACTTCATAATTACCGATAGTCACGCTCCCTTTTTGCATATATCCTTTGAGAGCAGATTCCATTTCTTCTTTATCTGTAAATTTAATCGTTTGTATCTCATCGAGGGTCACAAAATCATAGATAGTTACTAAGCCTTCAGCACGAGTGTTTAAATCATAAAACATTTTCGCTCTGCTAATCTTTCCACCACTCACGAGCCATCCAAATCTACTCACATTTCCAAATAAGTATGATTTACCTGTTCCTTTTGGGGCAAGTTCTACCATATTTAAATTCTTTTCCACAAATGGTAAGAGCCTAGATAACATAGTTAATTTCTCTTCTTCATTTTGATAGCCATTCGCATTGTAGTCAACTGCCCCCAGCAATACATCAAGCCATTCATTTATAGTAAAATCTTGCCTTGCCTCTTTAAAGTATTCTATGTCAATACTATAAGGACAAAATGGTTTAAATGAAATAAGTTTTATTTTTCCTTTGGTTTTGTCTTCTTCAATAGGTGGTATATAACCAAGCTCTACTACCCCCCATGTTTCACCTTTTAACAAATCATGTTTGCATTTATCCCAAACATGTAGCTCAATTATAGTCTTATTCTTGGATAGTCCAAAATCAGGAAGTGAAAAAGAAACTTGCTGCTTCTCTGTGTCGATATCTATAAGTATCTTAGCGAGGAATTTCACCTGTTCATATTCTATCACAACTCTATTTTTGATAGCCTTCCAATCCTCTTTGCGAGGTAGATTCTTCTTAATAAATTCGAGCAATTCTTTATCTTGAAAATTACCTTCTTCATCTGCAAACTTTTTTAATAACCAATCCCGCATAAAAGAAGGCACACTCAATCCAGAAAGAAAATTGCTGGTTTTGAGGTCTTTGTAAACGACCATGTCTCTGTAGCTATTGCGAAGTTTTTCTATCATATTTATTTCCTTTTATACCAAAATCTGTAAGGTACTGCATTCATGCGTCCCGTAAAACCTTCAGTCATTGCGAGGAACGAAGCTATCCATTCCGTATAAAAAAAACGGGATGCATAAATGCTATCTCCTACAAAACAGGATATTTCACTTTTACCCAAACGGATCATTTGCCTTCATCCCCTTATTTTCTGCAATAAAATCTATTTCTGATAATAATATCTTTTTATCATATAGTTTTAAAATATAATTTCCGACTCTTTTTAGATCAGGGCATAATATCCGGTAGTTTTGATAGCTTGTATCATGCTGAAGAGCTATTTTACCCTCATATCGATCTATGAATACCTCTAAATCATTCACAGGACTCTCAAAGAAAATCTCTATTTCTGCACCCTTCCTGAGATCATATTGGATAGGTAATTCACTTTTTAGTATAACTTTAATTGCTTTCTTTTTCTTCTCAATTAAGATAATGGGGACTATTACTTCTTCGAGAGTAGCACCACCATGAACCTCGACCGCAGTTGATTGGGTGCCACTTAATCTATCATAATTTGCTATGATATGATGCCCCTCGCTTTCTAATATAAAAGGCAATGCTCCAGTAACTTCATTCTTTTTACAAAATCTTGGCTTAATCACAAAATCTTTGTCTATTTTATGTTCTTTTCTGTTCTTATGTAGTAGAGCTAATCGTGAAGCACCATGATCACTCACTAGTAAAAATCTCTTAAATCCTTTGTTTAAGACTTCTTCCGCTTTTTCTACTACACCTCGGATAATTTCTAATTCTCTAGCAAGATAGGTAGGTAATGTAACTTTTTCACGATGTTTTAATTGATCAAGCTCTGGATCTTCAACCCCATTCTTGAGCCAATCACGGAATCTTTCATCTTTTTTAGGGGTAATGGTAGGTATATCGGTTCTGGCTATTTCTACAGAAAATGAAAGTCCTTTGGAAATTGTGATATTTTCTATAAAAGATAAATATTCTAACCCTAATGCATCTAACCAATATAGGTATGTGTCATCGTCTAAGTATGGATTAATCACATCATTTCGATATGGTAATAACCATAAGTCCCTTGATATAGCGAGGTCATCTACTTGTTTTAGAAATTCTTGATCAAGGTAATTAAAAAGTTTTTGCCATTTATATTTATGAAAATAATTTGAGAGCAGGCTTGCTGATAATCCACCAAAATCCTTTGTTAAAAAGTTATATCGAACCATATAAATAGTTAAATCATTGTATATTTCTTTTATTTCTTTTGGTAAGTCATCTATATATTGATTTTCTATTAAAAATCTGATAATTTCCTGTTTTTCAAGAAGGTTTTTATCGGTAAGCTTATATAAACTTTCAAATTTATTTTCTCTATTTTTCTCGATAAATGTGTTTATTTCGGCTTCATTATAATGACCTAATAAAGATTTTCTTTCATTATAAAAAGTTTTGAATTGTGCATCAGAAACAAAAATATCTAGGATGGCATCTCTAAATATAAATTTAAGTTCATCTGCTTTTTCTGTGTTTCTTAATACATAGCAAAGGTAAGAATTTGGTATCATATCAATCAGGTATTTTAATGCAAGAAAATATAACCAAAACATTGGTTTGTTTGGATTTATTGCTTCAGCAAAATTTATTGTATAATCATTACTTATACCGTTATCTTGGAAAATTTCTTCAATCGACTTATTTTCCAGCTTATTACTGATCCATAACCATTGTTCTTCTGTGGCATTATTTGAGGATATACCCCAGCCAGGATATTTTTCTATTATTTTTTCTAAAGGTGACTTTTGTTTTTTGATATGAAGTGTTGAATTATCTACATTCATTTCTGTGAACAATTGCTTATTGTAAATTTCCCCATTCTCAAGCTTTTGCAGTGTATTTTTTATATCATCACCTTTGGCTCCGGTTTCAAAGGATATATTACATTCCGCATCACCAATTATATAAAACCGATGAGCGAGAAATTTTGATTTTTCTTTTTCATGGGTTTTTAAAACATAATCTTTTACACCTCGCAATAGTAGAATGATTTTTTGAGGAAAATCTTTATCCTTATATTTATCTAATACTTTGCTTAATTCATCACCACCTCTTAAAGCAAGATATTCTCCTAATCCGAGGACTACTATTTTACTTTTATTATCACCTTTTCTCAATCTATTTTCAAATTTATCTAGATCTGGCCATCTATTGGGATCCCTACAAAATTCACTAATATTTACGAAATCAAATCCCATCAATATAAACTGATTTTTTACTTCAGAATAGTCTTCATCGCCTACACAAAGGAAAAAAGGTAATTTGTTTTCACTCTCAAGGTAATATTTTACATCATCTTGGTATGATTCATTTTTACTCATCGGTAAGGACTCCCAACCCAATCACCATTTTCTTTTTTATCAGGTTCAGGAAGTATTTTTTTACTTCTTTTTCATCCATTTCTTCAAATCGTGAAAGTATTTTATCGCTTCCCCCTGCAAAATACTGGGCTTCGGCTTCTTGCTTGACTCTTTTTTCTATCTTTTTGTTTTGAAACCATTCATAACAAGGGATATGCAGATTATCGAGTTTATCTTTTAGGTTTTCTATATCTTTTATTAAGTGATGGTATTCTCCGATGATATGATCAATAAAGGCTTGATCTCTTTTCGCGGGGTCTGTAATAGTCTCAAACAAAGAAGATACTTCGAGATATTTTAATGCCTTCTCTATTTCTTGGTCACTACCAATATTTTTGTATAGTTCAAATACTTGCTTAGCCGTGTCTAATTCGTCTTCTGGTATACAGCAAAGAATGGGTATCCTATTAGAATCGGACCATTTAAATGGGTTTATTGTATCCGTTTTTTCTTTCCATAAATGAAGTAGTGAGGTCCGTAGTCCTGATTTTCGTTTTTCATCTGCTTTATCTCTAACTTCTGTATTACTTGCTGTTTCGCTTAGTGCAAAAAGTCCACTAGTGGCTAGTTCGATTCTGATAGTTTCTACTTCATCCTCTCTTAAATTCTCAAGATAGGGTGAATACATATCTTTAAAATAACTCAAGGGATTATTAAACAAATCTTTGATTTTAGTGCTATGATATCTTAAGGTATTAAATAATGTCTGTATATTATCTTTGAGTATATCAGTGGAAGGGCTATTGTGGATATTTAATAAAGTGCCTATGATATTCTTGAATGGCTCAAAGGTGTTTTCAAGTTTTTCATGCGAGATTCCTAGTGTTTTCAAAGATTCTTGCCATTTTTGAAATGCAGTGAATAAATTTTTTAAGGAGGTATTAAATATTTGATTCGTTTCTTTGATAATTTGATATTCGAGAAGCATGGTCGCTAAAGCCTCTTCACCCATTTCTTTGTCCCATTTTGTAGAGTGCTTTTCCGCAAATTTACTAGCAATATCCTGCCATACATCATCTTCATTCTTATGTATGCTTGCTGCTAAGACCCAGATATTACTAAAATTGGACATCGGGAAGTATTTTTTTAAGCCTTCCTTGCATTTTTCTGTTTTTAAAAGTGGCTTTAAATTGTTAGCAACTGTGTTATCTTCAAGAGCCATTTTTCCTATTTCTATCGCTATTGGGAGCTGGTTACCTCCTGATTCTTGAATTAAATCTATGAAATATTGTATTTTTGTATATATATCTTCATTGCAAATTTCACTAAGAGACCAGATAGGTAGCTGTAGTTTTTTCATCTCTTGTTCTATCCGATATGCCATCTTATCTACAAAAGCTATAGTTTTCTTTGGAATATCAAAAATAGAACAGCTGATATCATAAAAAGCTTCTTCCTCTCTTGATATCTTTGCCATTGTAGTATCTTCATTTTTACTAATGAAATAGCCACTAACCATTGATATAAGTTTTTCGGCTGACATTGTTTCTGGATGTCCATTTTGATCTATGTGTCTGTAGCTCGGGTTTACATAATCCTTGAGTAGAAAAGCTGTGAGAAAAATCGATAAATCACATCTGGGGAAACCATAATTTGTTTCAAGCTCTTCGTATATCTCACTAAATGATACCTTGTTATTATTTCTTAACTTTTCTATGATAAATTTATCTAATTCTTTTTTTATAATGGTGATAGGCTCTTTTTGGTGATAGGGATTTTCCCAAAACTTAGGATCTTTCCATACACTGATAGGGAATAGTTTTGTTATTTCCTTTTCATTGATACTTCCTTTAGTGGTTGGGCCTACTCCAGTGAACGCAGCATTAGCTGGTGACCCTATCTTTAAAGTAGTCCCCGATACCCCCTTAAAATCAAAAACATGTTTAAATTTCTTACCTACGAATGCTTTTAGTTTGCTTTCTAATTCAAATTTATTCTTTATAGTTTCCGATTCTCCTGTGGGTGAATAAACAATAAATTTTCCCTCATTGATACTATTTTTCCAGTCTGTAAGCTTACCCTCTGCTTTTTTCTTATTATCACCGGCTATTGCGTCATTTTTGCCTTGATAATATGCAGTACTTGCGTCATATTTTAAAAATTCTGCATACTCTTTTTCAAAAAAATAAGTCTCTGTAGCATCTATAAATGTTATAAATGAGTATTCTTTTATTGGTATATTCTCTTTCATTTTAAGTCGCAAGGTTTCAGATTCTTTTTTATCTCTAGCAATAGCTATCACTGCTTTAAACTGCCAAACTGGATCTGACTTTATTGCTCTGATTTTATTCATAAAATTATCTGTGGTTACTGTAGTAATCTCATAGCGTAAATTAAGGGCAGAATCGGTAAGAGTTAAAAGATTATCAAAATCTCTGTTCAGCATTTTAGATGGTGTTTTGTCATAGATTTTTTCTAGTTCATCTTGTTTATCTTTTATTTCTTTTTGATCGCCTTTAAAAATAGGCATTTTGTAGATTGATTTACCATCTGCATATTGCTCACTGATAATAATCTCATTTCTCATAAGTGCATGAGCAATTTTTGAAGTATTATTTTCAATATCTGTCCCTTGAAATACATATTTGAGATTTTTATCTGAAGCTCTAAACAGCTCCATACTATGCTGATATTGTTCATTTAGAGCTTGCATGATTAAAATAGCCTTTAGCACTTTCTTTTCTTCGTCATCGCATTTTCTTTCATTTTGATAAAATGTTTTTAATACTTCGCTGGTTTGGTCTAATAATCCATCGCTCTGACTAAAGAAGTCCCAGAGTAAATCTACAGTAAGCAATGGGTACTCATCTTCCGGGCTAAATTCTTTGATAAACCACTGAAAAGAATGCACTTTGTCCGCATATTGTGATTTTATGAAATCGAACATGCTTCTTTCGTTCTGTTGAAATTTTTCTGTGATATATTTTAAAGTATAAACAGCCATTGGATGCAAAGGTAAAATATTTTTAAATATCTGTTCATCGGTCAATTTCGTTTCACTCATAACAGCTTTTCGTGATTCATGAAGTGATTTATGTAGAGTATCGACTTTATCGATCCATAATCCTTTTTTTAGATCATTCACTTTGATAGCCTCACCGATAAGTAAAAATGCTACATGCTCAGGGATTTCCATTTTTATCGGCATAAATCTTTTTTCCACTCTTTTGATATACATATTATCTGAAGAATAATTATGCCCCCAACCTTGGGTAACAGGAACTAAATAAAATGGTTGGGAATTAAACAATTGGACAAGTGATTCAAATTGATCTATCGTGCTTGAGTTATTATTTAAATAAGCAGTAAATTCATCCCATAAAAAGACTATCTTTATTTTATTTACATCAATTACTTCTGTGATCCAATCTTTGAGGGTTTCTATATTAAATTTGATACCGGCATTAGGATGATCTTTGTTTAGATTTATCAAGTTTTTAAGTAGGGACTCAATAGGCTCATTGCTTTTTAAATCCTCTAACACTTCAGCTGCACTTACCTGAGTAAAATTATCTTTATAAGGATGCTGAGATAAAATATTATCGAGCCACAAGCTATTTGCAGTATTTTTCTCTATCCAGGCACTCCAGCTACCTCGTAGAGATTCACCCCCGACGAATAATTCTTGGTTTTCTAAAGCTTCCCGAATAGCACTATAAATTTCAAAAGCCAATTCAACAGGTGATGAAAGACCACCAGAGCCTTGGCGATAAACTGTGATTATTTTATTATTCTTTCTTAGTCCTATGTATTGTTTCAGTAACCCAAGTTCATCTTTTAAAGCATCAAATTTATTCCAATAGTTTTTGAGTTCCTCTTCACCTATCTCTAATATCCTCTTTAAGGCATATACACAGCGGGACTTACCTGTACCAAAAGAACCTTCTATTCGCATTGACCTTGCTTCTTTACCATCAAGGATGTGAGCCATAACCTTGAGCATGTCTATAAAAACTTCATGCGGATAAGTCTTTTCCCAATACTCTGGGTCACTGTCTGCAGTCTCTCTCGAAAAAGCTGGGAAATACTTCTCGTCTATGTCGAAATATTCGTGGTATTTGGTCATTTTACATTAACTCCTTTTACCATTATTATTCTTTTTTCATACATTTTTATTTGTCGCACAAGTTGTGCGACTATAATAATATCATTTTGTCCCACAGGTTGTGGGACAAATTTTTGGCTTACTCACCCCAGTACAATTGTCTCTCTTGTTTGGATTTCAAGGTCACAATTTGTGACCTTGAAATTATAGGTTGTGCACTTGAACACCGCTAATAGTAAAAATTAGACTATCGATTTTGTCTTGCGACATGATTACCTCGTTTTTCATTCTGATTTGTAGAATGACTCTAAATTACCCGATTTAATAAGCTCATCTAGTTCCTTAGCTTTTTCATTGATGTAGTTTATATATTCTTCACTTGTCATTGTAGCTCTTATTTTATTTCCTTGTTCACATAATTCGTCCCTATATTTATCGGGATTGTATCCAGGAATTAATTTAATCTTCTTTTTTCCCATTTGGTTTTAATGCCTCATCTTCATTTTCATATTTTTTGAACAAAGGTGATCTTCTTACCATCTCATTTCTAAGCATCATAAATTCACGATATGACATTGTTCCTTGGTTTTTGAAAGATAGTTCGCATAGTTCATCTCTATACTTATCTGGGTCATAACCTGGATTTAATTTAATTTCCTTTTTTCCCACTCGGTTTCAATGCCTCATCTTCATTTTCGAATTTTGTAAACAATGGTGATTTTCGAGCCTCTTCATTAATGTATTGAATATATTCGTGAGATGACATTGTTTCTCTTATTCTTCTACCTTGTTCACAGAGTTTATCCCTATATTTATCAGGGTCATAACCGGGTTTCAGTTCGATTTCTTTACTCATTTTACATTATCTCCTCTGGTTTTTTTATATCAATGATTTGATATCCATTTTCGATATTTACTTTATTAAACAACGGTATTGTGATTTCGTTTACAATATGTGTTAAATTCCAGCTAACTAAAATATCAACTTTTAAAACTGTAGCAATGGCGATATGTAATGCATCATCTTTATAGGATTCTACAATTATTTTTCTTTCCATGTATTTTTCAGCTAACTTATTCATTTCATCTGTAGTTTGATAAACTATATATTGTATAGTTGTTAAATTATTAGTAACTTCAATAGGTGTTTTATCTCTATTCAATTCTGTTAATGTATGTGCTGATATTATCGGAATAAAATCCCCAGCACGAATCATGTCAAAAAATCTCATTAAATCATGATGAAATCTCTGCCTGCCATAGCCACTAATCACTGAAGTCTCTATATATACCTTTAATGCTCGTTTATTCATATTTATTCTCATCTTTAATATCATCCCAAAACAACTGGAGCACATCCTCTGATGTCCTTTCACTCGATAAAGTTATGTTTTCTAATCCAGATGTCTCTATAAAAGAAATAAAATCACGATAATTCACAGACAACATATTTAATATCAAACGCATCTCCTCACGCTCGATACCAAAAATACGAGTAGGACTAATGCCAGCACGCTCTATATTATCATCTAATAAAATTGATAATGTAAACTCCTTGTAGTCTCCACATTTCTCAGCAAATTTATATAATCCGTATAAAATTACACGATTATCTGGGACATAACATTTAGTACGGATATATCTGGTGTTTTTTTTACTGCTTATAACTCTGCCAAAGTTTAGTCTTAATCCTAAAGGTGTTTCGGTAAGAATTTCATAAGCTCTACGAATAGGATTCGTATAAAGGGGTTTTACACCTTCAGCTATCAATAATTCATCTATTGTCAATGTTCCGTATTGTTTATCTATATCAAAACTCTTAACATACCATTCAATTTGATGATTATTTGTTACCAAATTAATTAATATTATACCTTGCGAAGTAGCACAATCCCAACCAATTTTTCCTAGTAAATCACATAAAGGTAAAATTTGATTTTTAGTAGCCAATTCTGCATGTTTTAGAACTCTAGTAAAAACATCATATTGTACCGGACCTAATGCGTTGTCTTTGAAAAAATCATTTTTTTTCTCAAAAAAAGCCCTAAACCATTCTGTTTTAGGTGCATGTGTTGACAAGATATTTAAACTCATTTTATTTTTTCCTCCTCCTTCTGGATGTTTTCTTGATTGAAAAATTAAACATCCTTCTGTTATTTCGTGACATTTGCCACATTTTACGCAATTTTTTATATTAATTTTATTATTGTTAAAAGTGATTGCCTTGTATAAACAATTTGCTTCACATGTTCGACAACCTTGACAGAAAGATGATTTTTTTATGGCTTGACGAAATAATTTGCCTATTGTTGGATTATCTTTAATATAATCTCTGCTTACTTTAGCTAAAATCCCTGTCGATGTTTTTTCCAAATTATATAATGATTTGTCAATTGGTACAGTTTTAACCCATTCTTGGATATCTGAAAAAGGTTGATTAGTTTCAATAACCAAGAAGGCTCCATCAATTCTTTCTTGATATCGTGATGGATTATCTGCAAGGTCGCGTCCATTACTTCGAGCTGTCCAACCTCCACTTAAAAAAGCGTGTATATCAAGAATCTCTCTCTCGTGCGATTTTTTAATCTTTTCCATATATATACTATGTAAAGCACCATAGTTTATATGTAGAATATATCCAGCTTTATCGACTCCCATTGGACAACAAACACATCCTGCTCTTTTATTACCTTTTTTATATGCTTCATTTATGCCGATATTGTTTGAATACATATAAAGCCATATTTCAGACGATTCCCATTCAATAAGAGAATTATGGCTATATTGTCCTTTTTGTTTAGTATCAAATCCTTCATATCCATATTCTGATCTATTAATACTTTCATATTTCCTCACTCCTACAAAAGCAAGACCTTTATAGTCAGTTTTCCCAGTAATTTCTCTTAACTTAAGTATTTGTGGGGTAGTTTTATGCACAGAGCAGCACCATCTAAGTGTTCTTGAGGGTGGTCCAAACATTTTCCAAGATTCTTCCGGTGATAGGTGTGATTTAGCAATATAAAATGGAATATCTTCTTTTTTGCACATTTCTTGCGTTTTGGCTACAACATCATAAGTATCTGGAAATTCCATACCTGTATCGCCAAAGACTACTGCGTAGCTGCCTTTGGGTAGTGTCTTTTTTACCAGGTCGAGCAGGACGCAGCTGTCTTTTCCACCAGAGAAGGCTACATGAAAGCAGTCGAGTTTGTTTTTATGTTTTTTATAGACATTCAAGATTTTTTTTGCGGTTTCATTTTCGATAAAGTTCATTACTTCTTGATTTTTTTCTACCATTGTTTTTAGGTCGATGGGTATGAGTTTTGTTTGGAGAACGAAGTTCTCCTCAATTATCAGTTCTGGGGCGTTAAATATATTCCCACCTTTTAGTTTTGCTATCTTCTCACCACGATAGAAATAAACATTTGCTTCAGCCCACATATAAGGAAAATCTGTTTGTTTATCGTAATTCCAAAATTTATTGAATCCTAGTAAATCGAGTTCTGGAGCATAAACTGGTCTTGGTTCTTTAGAAAAAGTGCCAGTGGGCATGAAATTTAATAACAATCCGCCTGTATCAGTGTCGTAAGTATATGAATACATGATTTAAGTTTCCCTCATTTGCTGGATTGTATCGATTATTTCTTTAGCTCTATTTATTTTTTTTGAAGAATAACCTTTTGATTGTAAAAACCACTGGATAGTGTCTTCATTGAGAGCTATCTTTGCTTTTATTACCGCGTCGGTCATAATTTCGAGATAAGTCATTTTACATTTTTTGACCTTAATCACACCTGCATTTTTTGAATTAACATCAGGAGCATCAAAAGAAAATATTTTACTGAACCTACGAACAAAACTCTCTAATAAAAACAGATTCCATTGATAGCCACAATCTGAAAAATGATTTATAGAAATAAAACTTTTCAGAGGCAAGTATTGGTTTATCACAATTTTTCTTATCTCTTCATCTATTTTAATTGTATCAAACCGAATCATTCTGTCTGATACAAAATTTTCAACATTTATTCTCACCATCGTTTTTAAAGCTATATCCAAAGGATGTCTATAATAGTTAAAATTTTTCCCAACGATTTGTTCTTTTAATACTACTAATTCATTCAAAGTGCATTCATCTTTAGATTCACAATAATTTCTTAATATTTCAGATAAATTTGTTCCTTTTTCTTTTGAGGACATGATACTTCCTTTTAAAACATATTTTTCAGCTAAGCATATATTAAAGACAATCCTTTCGATACCCTGTTCCGATATTTCCATATTATTTGATTTAATGATTTCTAAAGGTAATTCATTAAACAAGAAATATCCTTTTGTGTCGACCAGCACTTTTGCCTGATTTTTTATAATTAAAACATCCTCATCGAAGATATTGACTTTTGCAATGTGTATAAACTCGTTTTGAGCATTCAGGATAAAGGCAGAGTTATTTTGTAGAATATCATTTATTAATTTTTGTGGTATGTAAGGCAGTCTGTTTTTTATTTCTGAGATAGATAAGATGGTCTCTTCACCCCAAATCCTTTCTATTTCAGAAATTATGGATATAACAGCATCTCCATTTTCGGATAGTTCCTCTTTACATGAGGATTTTTCGATGGCATAAATGCCGTCGAAACCTATATGAAAGTATAAATCAGGTAAATATTCGAAAAATATCTTTCTCAATAAATCTACATTAATATGGTATTTATGTAGCTCCAGAAAATGGACATCATAAAACTCTTTAATATAAATAATTTTACCACCTTTATTAAAAAATGAAAGCGCTAGGTTTAAAATTATATCCTTAATCTCAGCAGGAATATAATGAACCCTATCATTTACTACAAGAGCATCACTTATGATTAATTTTCTTAAATCCTCATCTGTTTGAATAAAATCTATATGAAATGTAGAAGAAAAATCATTTTTGAATCTCTTCAAAACATTGTCATCGTTTATTTTTAAGCCGTTTTTAAAATTATTAAAGAGAATATGGTTTATTTGCTTCATAATAGAAAAATCAGATGTTTTATTATCAAGACAGTCCTCTGTAAGAAATGATGACCTTGATGAAAGCAAAGGTTGTCCCGTAGCTATTTCTATTTGAGTAAAATGATATTGAGTCTCAAAAATATTCTCTTTTTTCATAGATACAAGTTTTTTATTTGATTGTATTTTGTCAATCATTTTGTAAAATTGAGATTTATGCTCCTATTTTCTTAATACCGTGTCATTTATGAGTCCAATCTTTATTCTGCTAGAAAATATAACTTGTCAATAGCTTGACTTGCAGGGAACTGATAAATGAGTCCTCTGTAAAAAGTCACTTTTATAAGCATGCTGTAAATACAATTTTAGGAGGAGATAGCGAAAAAATCCCCGTAAATGTCACTTTAAACTTGAATTTTGCATATCTTGCCATCTTTAAGCAAAAAGAGGACAAAATATTTTTTATGGGGGCATATATTTTGCTCATTGGGATAAATTTTAGAGCCATTTGGGCACAGCTCGGCTCTAGTTGTTCGTGATATTTCATAATTCTGAAAAAATTTACCCATAAACATCGGGTATTTGCCCAGATCCGGTGTTTACTTAACCGCCGATAGCGACTCTTCAGATGTGGGTAATGGTAATCAAGCTGGAAAATACTGGCTTCAACATTGTTACGAAGATTCATTTCTGCTCTTGAATGCGTTGCTAACTTTTTGCGTAATAAACTACTATCTATTTCTTCTTGCTTAAAATATCTAGGCTTGCCATCGGGTTTCTTGATCTTCCAACGAGGCGGAGCCGCAGGATTTTTAGTTTCAACTTTTATAATAGGAACTGTTTGATTAGTTGTCAAGCAAGTAGCAATCAAATTGTTATTTTCATCATAATCAAGCTCATATTTAGGTTGTCGGGCAGTAAGCCCACCAATAAATAAATCTATGTCGTGAGCTTCGCAATATTCTTGATTAATAAGGCTATGATAGGCTGCATCAGAGTTTATCGTCTCTATATTTTGGAAAACTACTGCTTGTGAATATTCTACGGCAGGTATTAAAAAATCATTATCTGATTGACTTGCAGACTCCACAATTACATTGACTATTAAGTTCAAAGGATTATCCAGATTGCAGGTTTTGGTTGTGTTGATGGAATATCCTTTAACACTGATGTCACCTTTATCACGAAACGTACAATTCAGTATCGTGAGGAGATTGTATATTACTGGCTTTTAGTTGTTGTTTGAGAAGAAGGTTAACGGTGTCATCAACAACTTCGTAGTGCTGATAAAACACTTGACGAAGAGGCTCAATGGATTCTATGGATTTGTCATGAAAATGATTGATAATTTTATATATTATTGGTCCAAGACGTACTAATTTTGACTCAAGCTCTGATTTGTTGCTGCGATAATTAACTATATTACCAAGTTCATCAAAGATTTCTTGCAAAACAACTCTATCTAAATCAGGCACAAAATAATCTATCTGAAATTTAATATGTTCATATGTATTACAGATAATCTCATGAATCAATTCATATCGATTGTACCAAGCAATGTTACTACCCAACAACTTACTATCCATGCGAATCTTATTGCCATTGATGTTAAAATCAATAACCTGAGACTTGGTTAATTGGGCAAAAACTTTTTCTAATAAATTCTCGTTATGTTCTGATTCCCAGTCAACTATGCGGCGACGAAGTAAATAATAAGTTGAATCTACAGGAGGTGGATCATCAAGATTATGTAAGCCTAATGCACTGCGAATACGAAGATTAAACCCTAACTCCGCTCAATTTAGGTAGTCTATCTTAATTTTTTGGAATAATTTTATTATTTTCAGTGTCATTTCAGCTTTATGCCATTTTCCTCTAATTCTCATTTTGCATATTGCTTTTGACATTTCGATAATGTCCTTTGGCGAGAATTTTGACAAGAGTTCTGCTTGTTTTAGTCGTGTATATAGCTTGTAATATGCTATCATGGCTATAAAGTTTGCAAACAGCC
>Ga0099364_10002166_pt1 | contig 31563 bp, 30 predicted proteins | sample TergutTh196P3_FD_73070 | JGI IMG/M metagenome (GOLD analysis project Ga0099364, IMG submission 73070) | Microcerotermes parvus P3 segment gut microbial communities from Pointe-Noire, Republic of the Congo - Th196 P3 | ecosystem: Host-associated > Arthropoda: Insects > Digestive system > Gut ... | reverse complement strand
CTTTGTTGCCCTCATGGTATTCGGCGCTGGAACGGTAGTTGAGGTAATCGCTGATACGACCGCGTCTGACCTCCTTGATTTCCTTCACGACGCCGAGATCGACACCGTCCTTGTCGTAAATCCAGCCGTTGGAGTCGCTCAGCGTGACCACCTTGCCGCCCAGTTGAATCGCCTTTTCCGTCGCGTAAATGGACACGTTGCCCGAACCGGAAACCAGTATGGTTTTCCCTTCGATGGACTGCCCGTGATCCTTGAGCATTTCGTCCATGAAATAGAGCAGGCCATAGCCGGTGGCCTCGGTACGCACCAGAGAGCCGCCGTAGGTAAGCCCCTTGCCGGTCAGAACGCCTTCGTAGACGTTTTTGAGACGCTTGTACTGGCCGTACATGAAACCAATCTCGCGGCCTCCCACGCCGATGTCGCCGGCGGGCACGTCGGTATCCGCGCCGATGTGGCGGGAGAGTTCGGTCATGAAGCTCTGACAAAAGGCCATCACTTCACGGTCCGACTTACCTTTGGGATCGAAATCGCTGCCGCCCTTGCCGCCGCCGATGGGCTGGCCGGTCAGGCCGTTCTTGAAGATCTGCTCAAAGCCCAGAAACTTGATGATGCTCAGGTTGACCGACGGGTGAAAGCGTAAACCGCCCTTGTATGGACCGATGGCGCTATTGAATTGCACCCGGTAGGCTCGGTTGACCTGCACATTTCCATGGTCGTCCACCCAGGGAACACGGAACAGAATCTGACGCTCCGGTTCCACCAAACGCTCGAGCAGACCGACTTTGGCGTATTTGTCGTCGTTGTCGACCACCAGCCTGAGGGAGTTCAACACCTCGGTGGCCGCCTGATGAAACTCCGGTTGATTGGGGTTGTTGGCAATCAGCTCGCCCAGCACTTTATCTACGTACGACATACTCTCTTCCCCTGTTGAACAAACCCTCCATCTATACCATGAACACGGGTCGAGCGCAAGCTCCAAACGAGTGGATGGAGCGGGCAGATTGTCAGGCCATGCAGGGAAAGAACATGGCGGTGCATGAGCTCAGGTTTATTTCGACTGCTTCACGGATGAGTGGAAAGCTGCCTGAATTCAGTCCGAGACTCTCCCAGATGCGTGGGTCGATGCATTGGAGCGCCTGCTCGCTTGGTTCGTTGTAGCGGTCGGCCTTGCTGACCGCGAGCGCAATATGGAGCAATCCCGCCTCGACCGCATACTTGCCGGCCAGCCGTGGCGTGATTTGCGCGCCGATGATTTCGGCGAAATTTGTGGGCAGTTTCCAGTTGTCCATCAGCGCCGCGCCGACTTCCGCCGAGTCGCAGCCGATGATGCGGCGTTCGGCTTCAAAAAGCGGCTCGCCCCCGACATCGGCGGCGGATTGGGCTTCGACGGCCAGTTCGGGCACGGTCTGGTACATCACCAGATGCCCGGTGTCGGCCAGAAGGCCGATAATGAACAGACGGCCTGCGGCGGGATTACAGGTCAGGTGCGCCAGTTCGCGCGTGGTCAGCGCGGTCATCATGCAGCCGATCCAGTACCGTCTCATATCCATGTATTGGGGCCGGATGCCGGCGAACACGTTGCTGACCGAGATGGCCAGCACCAATTCGTGCGTCTGCCGCAAGCCCAGGACGAGCACGGCATGCTCGACATTCTCGATTTTGCGACTGAAGCCGTAGAAGGCGCTGTTGACGAGTTTCAGAACGCCGGTCGTGAGCGCGGGGTCTGCCTCGATCAGGCGCGCGACTTCACAGATGGAGCCGTTCGACGACTCGAGTTCCTCTCGAACCCGGTAATACACCGAGGGCAGGGCGGCAAGCGATTCGATGTAAGTGACAAGTTCCTGGGCGGAATACATGGGCAGACTCCACGGGTATCGGCCCAATTATCGGTCATTGCCATGAAGGGCGGGAGAGTGTCACATTGAACGGCGTGACAAAATACCAGAAATAGATGTGGGGACGGCAGGCTCGTCGCGTATTGGCGTTTCAGCCGTTTCCCGTTGCAACATGTGAATCGCCGGGGGCTGCCGGCTCCAGAAAAAAAGCGCGCAACCCCGAGAGGCTGCGCGCTTCATGTGGATACGGCAGAGGCTTCAGGCAAGCAGGTCTTTCACGCCGTCGCGCTCTTCGAGCAGTTCGTTGAGCGTCTTGGTCATGCGCTCGCGCGAGAATGCGTCGATTTCCAACCCCTGGACGATCTTGTATTCGCCGTTTTCGGTCGTGGTGGGGAAGCCGTAGATGATGCCTTCGGGGATGCCGTAGGAACCGTCGGATGGCACGCCCATCGTGACCCATTCGCCGTTCGATCCGAGTACCAAGTCGCGGACGTGGTCGATGGCGGCATTGGCTGCCGAGGCCGCCGAGGATAGCCCGCGCGCATCAATGATCGCCGCGCCGCGCTTGCCGACGGTGGGCAGGAACACGTCACTGTTCCAGGCGTCGTCGTTGATGAGATTCTTGACCTTGTCGCCGTTGGAGGTGACGAAACGATAATCGGCGTACATGGTGGGCGAGTGGTTGCCCCACACTATCAGGTTTTTCAGGCTGGAGACCGCGCGACCGGACTTGGCGGCCAGTTGCGACAGGGCGCGGTTGTGATCGAGCCGCAGCATGCCGTGGAAGTTTTTGGCCGGGATGCGGCCATACTTCAGCGCGATTTCCTTGGCGATATAGGCATTGGTGTTGCAGGGGTTGCCGACGACGAGCACCTTGCAGTCGGGATCGGAGAACTGGCCGATGGCCGCGCCTTGCACGGTGAAAATCTTGGCGTTTTCGGTCAGCAGATCCTTGCGTTCCATGCCGGGGCCGCGTGGCCGTGCGCCGACCAGCAGGGCGACCTTGGCGTCCTTGAAGGCGACGTTGGGGTCGTCGGTCGGAAAGACGCCCGCCAGAAGCGGGAAAGCGCAGTCATCCAGTTCCATGATGACCCCCTGGAGGGGCTTTTGGGCCTGGGGCAGGTCGAGCAGTTGCAGGATGACGGGCTGATCCTTGCCGAGCATTTCGCCGCTGGCGATACGGAACAGCAGGCTGTAGCCGATTTGTCCGGCAGCGCCGGTGACGGCGACGCGGATAGGAGTCTTACTCATGGATGGTTCCCCCTCTGTGTGGTGTGGTACGCGAGAAAGATTTTACGCCGATATGACGCCAAAACCTTGTGGCGGGACAAGAGCGCAAGTGCAAATGTAATGGTTAACACGGGTCGAACGCAATCCTCGTCATGAAGAGTTTACGGAGCCGCAGGCTCCCCCGAACAAGCCTCCCTCTCGAGGGAGGTGGCGCGCCGAAGGCGTGACGGAGGGAGTCACCTTATATCTCATATAAAACATAAGATAACACAAAGTGGACGCTACTTGCTTTTTGTGCTTCAATACACGAATGACACAGGTTTCTCCTACTTTCAGTCCGCTTTATCGGCAGATCAGGGGTCTGATCCTGCAGGCGCTCGAGTCCGGAGAATGGCGTCCGGGGCAGGCCATTCCAAGTGAGCAGGAACTGGCGGCGCGCTTCAATGTCTCACAGGGCACTGTACGCAAGGCGATCGATGAAATGGCGGCGGACAACATCCTGGTGCGTCGTCAGGGCAGGGGTACTTATGTGGCTTCGCACACCGATCCACGCCAGATGTTCCGTTTCTTGCGCCTGGTTCCGGAAGAAGGAGAACTGTTTGCTCATCCGAAGAGCATCCCCATCGATTGCCGACGGGCCAAGGCCACGCAGGAGGCGGCTTGCGCGTTGGGTATCGAGCAGGGGACGCCGATCCTCATCCTGCGGCGGGTGCTGCAATTCGAAGGTAAGCCCGTTGTGGGCGACGAGATTTTTTTACCCGAGGAAATCTACCAGGGCCTCAGCATGGAGATGCTGCAATTCTGGAACAGTTCTCTGTATTCGCTGTTCGAGACTCGTTTCGGGTTGCGCATGATTCGCGCCCAGGAACGCATCCGCGCCGTGGCCGCCGACCGCGCGGCAGCAGAGTTGCTCCAGGTGGACGAAGGCACTCCGCTGCTGTCGGTCGAGCGAGTAACGTACACGTATGGAGATAAGCCGGTAGAATGGCGACGGGGGGTGTATTCAACGGCAGGCTATTACTATTTGAACGACCTGACCTGAGGGCTTATCATATCCAGTGTTCATCCGGGCAGATTCGCTGGTTCCTGTTTCCTGGTTCCTGGTTTCTGTTTTTCTGTCTCGTTTTCCCGTGGAGAGACTTCATGACCGAAGCGACAATACGTAAAAGGCCAAAACATCTGGCTGTGTGGCAGATAAAACTGCCATTTTCGGGCATCGTATCCATTGTGCATCGGATCAGCGGCGCGGGGCTTTTTCTGCTGTTGCCGTTCCTGATTTGCTTGCTCGACATGAGCCTGCTCAATGAGGGCTCGTTCGAGGAGTTCCAAGAAATCATCGCCAATCCGTTGGTGAAGCTCTTGCTGTTGGGGCTGTTGTGGGCATACCTGCACCACTTCTGCGCCGGGATCCGTTACCTGTTTCTTGACATCGGCAAAGGGCTGGAGTTGCCGTGCGCACGCAAGTCCGCAGCGGCTGTCGTGATCGTGAGCTTGTCGCTGACTGCTTTGATCGGGGTGAAATTATGGTGAAACGTTCTGTTGTTGGCGCGCATTACGGCCTGAAAGACTGGCTCGTGCAGCGGGCGACCGCCGTCTACATGGCGCTGTTTACGCTCATTTTTGCTGCCTGTACGCTCTGCCTGCCTGAATTCAGCTATGCAGCGTGGTCGGGGCTGTTCTCGTCGACGTGCGTCAAGTTCTTCTCCTTCCTGTTCGTCGTATCGCTTTGCTATCACGCCTGGATCGGCGTGCGCGACATCTGGATGGATTACGTCAAAAATGCCGGGTTGCGGCTGGCGCTGCACCTGATCGTTCTTTTCCTGATCGTCGGCTACGCCGGATGGGCCGTGCGGATTCTTTGGAGGCTGCCATCGTGAACGTCGCAAAACGCACTTTCGATGCGGTCATCGTCGGCGCAGGCGGCGCCGGTTTACGCGCTGCGCTGCAATTGTCCGAGGCGGGCCTGAAAACCGCCGTGCTCTCCAAGGTGTTTCCAACCCGCTCGCACACCGTTGCCGCACAGGGCGGGGTGGCGGCTTCGTTGGGCAATACCACCGAGGATCACTGGCATTGGCACATGTACGACACCGTCAAGGGGTCGGACTGGCTCGGTGACCAGGACGCCATCGAGTTCATGTGCAAGAAGGCCAACGAGGTGGTCATCGAGCTGGAACACTATGGCATGCCGTTCGACCGTACCGACAACGGCAAGATTTACCAGCGCCCGTTCGGCGGGCATTCCATGCATTACGGCAAGTCTCCGGTGATGCGCTCCTGCGCGGCGGCCGACCGTACCGGCCATGCCATGCTGCATGCGCTCTATCAGCGCAACGTGCGGGCGCATACGCAGTTCTTCGTCGAATGGATGGCGCTCGACCTCATCCGGGACGGCGACGGCAATGTGCTCGGCGTGATCGCGCTCGAACTGGAAACCGGGGAAGTGTCGATTTTCCATACCAGGGCAACGGTCTTTGCCACGGGAGGGTCTGGGCGCATTTTCTATTCCTCGACCAACGCCTTCACCAATACCGGCGACGGTCTGGGCATGGCGGCGCGCGCAGGCATTCCGCTCGAAGACATGGAATTCTGGCAATTCCACCCCACCGGCGTGGCCGGGGCGGGCGTGCTGATTACCGAGGGCGTGCGGGGCGAGGGCGGTATCCTGCGTAATGCCGACGGTGAGCGTTTCATGGAACGCTATGCGCCCAATCTCAAGGATCTGGCGTCGCGCGACGTGGTATCGCGTTCGATGGTGACGGAGATCAACGAGGGACGCGGCTGCGGGCACGACAAGGATTACGTGCATCTCGACATCACGCACCTGTCGCCCGAAATCATCATGAAGCGGTTGCCGGGCATCCGCGAGATTTCGATCCGTTTCGCGGGGGTCGATCCGATCAAGGGGCTGATTCCCGTGGTGCCGACCTGTCACTACCAGATGGGCGGGATTCCGACCAACTTCAGGGGGCAGGTGGTGCATCCGAAGCAGGGCAATCCGAGTACGCCCGTGCACGGCTTCTACGCGGCGGGCGAGTGCGCCTGCGCCTCGGTGCATGGCGCGAACCGCCTCGGGACGAATTCCCTGCTCGATCTGCTGGTATTCGGCAAGTCGGCGGGCGAGTCCGTGGTGGCGGACTTCAACGCCGGCCAACTCGATCTCAAGCCCTTGCCCACTGACGCCGCCGACATGACACTCGCCCGGCTCGCCCGGCTGGAATCGCAGAAAGACGGCAACGCGGTCAACGATGTCCGTCTCGCCTTGCAGCGCACCATGCAGAAACACGCCGGGGTGTTCCGCTTCAAGGACTTGCTCAAGGAAGGCGTGACCCATGTCCTGGAAGTGGCCGAGAGCGCGAAGAGCACCTACATCAACGACAAGTCCAAGGTCTGGAACACCGCGCGCCAGGAAGCCCTGGAACTGGACAACATGATCGAAGTCGCCAAGGCGACGATGATCTCCGCCGAGGCGAGAAAGGAGTCACGTGGCGCGCATGTCCGGGACGATGCGCCGCATACCGACGAGCACCCGAACGGACGTGACGATGAGAACTGGCTCAAGCATTCCCTATGGTTCAGCGTAGACAACCACCTGGAATACAAGCCGGTGCACCTGAAGCCCTTGTCCGACGACGTCGAGCCGATTGCGCTCGCCACGCGGACATACTGAGCCTGAGTGCGGGAGAAGAGTACAAATGAGTAAGCGTACCGTCCAATTCAAGATATACCGCTACGATCCGGACAAGGACTCTCAGCCTTACATGCAGGATATTTCGGTGGAGTTGGATCCCACCGACAAGAAACTGCTCGATGCCATGGTGCGGCTCAAGGCCAAGGACGATAGCCTGTCGTTCCGTCGCTCGTGCCGCGAGGGCGTGTGCGGGTCTGACGCGCTCAACATCAATGGCGTGAACGGCCTGGCCTGTCTGACCGATGTCGACGATCTTTCTCAGCCCATCGTGCTGAGGCCCTTGCCGGGCCTGCCGGTGATCCGAGACCTGATCGTGGACATGACCCAGTTCTTCGATCAATACCATTCGATCAAGCCCTACCTCATCAACGACGAACCCCCGCCTGAGCGGGAGCGCCTGCAAACGCCGGAGGAACGCGAGGAGCTCAACGGGCTGTACGAATGCATCCTGTGCGCGTGCTGTTCGACTTCCTGTCCGTCGTTCTGGTGGAACCCGGACAAGTTCGTCGGCCCTGCAGGGCTGCTGAACGCCTATCGTTTCATTGCCGATACGCGTGACGGAGCGACCAACGCACGGCTGGACGATCTCGAAGACCCGTACCGGCTGTTCCGCTGCCACACGATCATGAACTGCGTCGCCGTCTGTCCGAAGAGCTTGAACCCGACCCGTGCCATCAGCAAAATCAAGGACATGATGGTGGTCCGGCTCGTTTGAACGATGAAGATCAACCGGGGAAAAGTGCGTTGGCAATGCCGCAGGTCCTTACTTGAACTCGACCTGGTGCTGGCGCGCTTCCTGGAAAAGGAGTTTGACAATCTCGACGACGATCAACTGGCGGATTTCGAGGACTTGCTGCGTTGCGACGACTACGATCTGTGGGCGTTCATCAACGGAAGCAAGCCCTGCGAAGTCGTCCGCTGGAAGAAAATAGTCGCGCAACTGAACCAATACTGAAACAATAAAGTAGCCCGACGATCACGGTGCTTCATACAAAAGATCGGGAACGTTTGGGTTTCTGAGCCAACCAGTGGCATCAGCAACACAAGGAGGAGAACCCCCATGAGCGAAGAACGCAAAGCAAGCTTGACAATCGACGGCAAGACAACAGATTTCCCGATACTGAAGGGTACGCATGGGAATGACGTGATCGATATCCGTACTCTGGGCGGCAAGACCGGGTATTTCACCTATGATTCCGGTTTCCTGTCGACGGCCAGTTGTCAATCCACCATCACCTTCATTGATGGCGACAAGGGTGAGCTGCTGTATCGCGGCTATCCCATCGAGCAACTGGCCGAAAAATGCAACTTCCTGGAAGTCGCCTACCTGCTGCGCCACGGCGAACTGCCGAATATGGCGCAGAAAAACGAGTTTGAAGACATCATCCGTCATCACACTCTGGTGCATGACCAACTGACCCGTTTCTACAACGGTTTCCGGCGCGATGCGCACCCGATGGCGGTCATCGTCGGCGTGGCGGGCGCGCTGTCGGCGTTCTACCACCGTGGCATGGACTACTCCAGCGTCGAGCATCGGGATGTCTGCTTCCATCGCATCATCGCCAAGCTGCCGACCATCATTGCGCTGGCCTATCGCTACACCACCGGCCTGCCGTTCATGTATCCCAGGAACGACCTCGATTACGCCTCGAACTTCATGTACATGATGTTCGGCGTGCCTTGCGAGGATTACAAGGCCAACCCGGTGCTGTCGCGCGCGCTCGACATCATCTTTACCCTGCACGCGGACCACGAACAGAATGCCTCCACTTCCACGGTGCGTCTGGCCGGTTCTTCCGGGGCCAACCCCTTTGCCTGCGTTGCGGCGGGCATCTCCTGCCTGTGGGGGCCGGCGCACGGGGGGGCGAACGAAGCGTGTCTGGAAATGCTGGAAGAAATCGGCGATGTTTCCAAGGTGGGCGAGTACATCAAACGCGCCAAGGACAAGGACGACAGCTTCAAGCTCATGGGGTTCGGCCATCGCGTCTACAAGAACTTCGACCCGCGCTCCAAGATCATGGGCAAGGTGTGCACCGAAGTGCTTGACGAACTGGGGCTGGAAAACGACCGTCTGTTCAAACTGGCCAAGGCGCTCGAAAAGATCGCCCTCGAAGACGACTATTTCATCGAGAAGAAGCTCTACCCGAACGTGGACTTCTACTCCGGCATCGTCCAGAAGGCGCTCGGCGTTCCCACCAGCATGTTCACCTGCATCTTCGCCCTGGCGCGCACGGCGGGATGGCTTGCGCAATGGGAAGAAATGATCACCGACCCGGAATACAAGATCGGGCGTCCACGCCAGCTTTACACTGGCGCCGCCAAGCGCGACGTTCCGGAGATTGGCGGGCGTTGACCGAAACCGGCATGGAAAGACGAGACGGTCTTTCCGTGCCATGTCGTCAAGCCATGTCCCGTTTCAGGACATGTTTGAGGCATACGATACACAGGCGGGATGCGTTTGCCGATCTGGCGACGCGGGGCGGATGGATGAACCGTCCCGCTTTTCTTCCGTCAGGTCTGATGTAAGCGTATCCCTTGCATAAAAAGCATGGCATCGCCTGACCGGCGGCCATGCCATAAACATGACAGGTGGTTTCAAGATGAGAGAAAAGGAACTTCAAGGCACGTCCTATCTGTTTGGTTCGAACGCGCCTTTCATCGAAGAGCTGTACGAGAGTTATCTGGCTGATCCCGCTTCGGTCGATGAGCGTTGGTGCGTGTATTTCGACCAACTCCAGGCCCAGGCAGGCGCGGCGGTGCGTGATGTGGCCCACGGCCCGATCATCACCGCCTTCGAGCAGATGGCCAAGCGTGGCCCGGTACGCACCGTGAGTCCCGAGGGCGAGAGCAAGTTGCAGGCCGATGTCCAGCAACTGATCGCCGCCCATCGTCAACTCGGCAACCGCCGCGCCAATCTCGACCCGCTCAAGCATCGAGACCGACCCCAGATCGACGAGCTCGAGCCTTCGCACTACGGCTTCACCGAGGCCGACCTCTCGAAGAGCTTCAATGTCGGCAACTTCAAGGGCGTTTCCGGAGACCGCGGGACCCTGCGCGATATTCTCGAAGCCCTGCGCCAGACTTACTGCGGCAATATCGGCGTCGAATACCAGCATATCTCCGACGCGGCCCAGCAACGCTGGATACAGGAGCGGCTGGAAAGCGTTCGCGCGACGCCGAATTTCACGGCGGATCAGAAACGCTTCATCCTGGAGCGCGTGACGGCTGCCGAAACCCTCGAACGCTACCTGCATACCCGCTATGTAGGGCAAAAACGCTTTTCGCTCGAAGGCGGTGAATCGGCCATTGTCGCAATGGACGAAATCCTGCGCGTGGCGGGCGCACTGGGTGTCGCGGAAACCGTGCTCGGCATGGCCCACCGTGGCCGACTCAACGTCCTGATCAACATCCTGGGCAAATCGCCTTCCATGCTCTTTGCCGAATTCGAGGGCAAGGTCAAGGCCGACCTCACCGCAGGCGACGTCAAATACCACATGGGTTTTTCCACCGACATCATGACTCCGGGCGGGCCGATGCACGTCGTATTGGCCTTCAACCCCTCGCACCTGGAAATCATCAATCCGGTCGTGGAAGGCTCCGTCTTCGCGCGTCAGGTGCGTCGCGGCGGGGATGCTGCCAAGAGCCAGGTTTTGCCTGTCCTGATTCACGGCGATTCCGCTGTGGCCGGGCAGGGCGTCAACCAGGAAATGCTCAATTTCTCCCAGACACGGGGTTACGGCACGGGCGGGACCGTCCATCTGGTCATCAACAACCAGATCGGCTTTACCACGTCCAAGCCGAGCGACCTGCGTTCTTCGCTCTTCTGCACGGACATTTTCAAATTCGTCGAAGCGCCGATCTTCCACGTGAACGGCGACGATCCGGAAGCCGTGGCCTTCGTCACCCGGATGGCTGTCGAATTCCGTCAGGAATTCAAGAAGGACGTGGCGATCGACCTCTTCTGCTTCCGCAAACTCGGCCACAACGAGCAGGACGAGCCGATGGTCACGCAGCCGTTGATGTACCAGATCATCCAGAAACATCCGGGTACGCGCAAACTCTACGCCGACCGTCTTGTTGCCGAAGGTACGCTTGCCGCTGGCGTACCCGACAAGATGATCGCCGAATACCGCGAACATCTCGACCGAGGCGAGTTGCTCTACAACCCGGTGCTTTCCGGCCATGACCGCCAGTTCTCCGCGGACTGGGTGCCCTTCCTCAAACAGCCCTACACCGATGAGGCCAAAACCGCGATTCCCGCGCAGGAAGTCCGTCGTCTCGCGCAGGCGCTGACCACGACTCCGGAGGGCTTCGTGCTCCATTCCCGCGTGAAGAAGATCATCGACGATCGCGCCGCGATGGGCCGGGGCGAGACGCCGATCGACTGGGGCATGGGAGAGAACCTTGCTTATGCCAGCCTGCTTGCCCAGGGGTTCGGCGTGCGCATTTCGGGTGAAGACGTTGGCCGGGGAACCTTCTTCCACCGCCACGCCATCTTGCACGACCAGAAACGCAAGCAGCGGGACGAAGGCTTTTTCATGCCGCTTGCCCACATCCAGGAAGGGCAGGCCCGCTTCCAGTGCTTCGATTCGGTTCTGTCCGAAGAAGGTGTCCTTGCCTTCGAGTACGGTTACGCGACCACCGAGCCGAACGAGCTCGTCGTCTGGGAAGCCCAGTTCGGCGACTTCCTCAACGGTGCGCAGGTCGTCATCGACCAGTTCATTTCTTCGGGCGAAGCGAAATGGGGACGCATCAGCGGGTTGACCCTGCTCCTGCCGCATGGTTACGAAGGGCAGGGGCCGGAGCACACTTCCGCGCGGCTGGAACGCTTCATGAACATGGCGGCGGAAAACAACTGGCAGGTCTGCGTTCCCACCACCCCTGCGCAGATCTTCCATCTCCTGCGCCGTCAGATGTTGCGCAAGCTGCGTAAACCCTTGATCGTCATCACGCCGAAATCGCTGCTGCGTCACAAGGAAGCGATCTCAAGCATCGAAGAATTCGCCGATGGCCAATTCCAGACCGTGATTCCCGAGATCGAACCGCTCGACAGCAAGAAGGTCACGCGCATCGTGCTGTGCCAGGGCAAGCTTTACTACGAACTGCTTGCCTATCGCCGGGAGCAAAAGATCGCCAACGCTGCGCTGGTTCGCATCGAACAGCTCTACCCATTCCCGGTACAGGCATTTACCGCCGCGATAGAGCAGTTCCCCAACGCGAAGGAAGTCGTCTGGTGTCAGGAAGAGCCGCGCAATCAGGGCGCCTGGTATTGGCTGGCCTCACGGCAACATCTGGTGAACGTCCTCGGTACGCGCCGCAAGCTGCTGCTGGTCAGCCGTCCCGCTGCCGCCTCGCCTGCCGTGGGCTACCACGCCAAGCACATGCAGCAGCAGAAGGACATCATCGAACACGCGTTTGGACCGATTCAGGACACGACTCCGCAATCGCCCAACTAACCAATAAGTACAGAGGGATGCTCTCATGTTAATTGAAGTCAAAGTACCGCAACTCTCCGAGTCCGTGTCCGAAGCCAGTCTCGTGGCCTGGCACAAGAGAGCCGGAGAACCCGTTGCGCGCGATGAAAACCTGATCGACATCGAAACCGACAAGGTCGTGCTCGAAACCCCGGCGCCTGCCGACGGCGTCCTCGTCGAAATTCTCAAAAACGATGGAGAGACCGTCACTTCGGGCGATCTGATCGCCCGGATCGACACCGAGGCCAAGGCGAGTGCCGAGGCGCCCGCCGAGGCGGCCCAACCCGCTGCTGCTGCGCCTGCCGCTGCCAGTGCCGGAACTGCGGGCGAACCCAGTCCGGCGGCGCGCAAGATACTGGAAGAAAAAGGCGTTCCTGCCGCTTCCGTGAGCGGAACGGGCCGTGGCGGACGTGTCACCAAGGAGGATGCTGTGTCGGCCAAGGCGCCTTCCGCGCCTGCTGCGGCGAAACCCGCTGCCGCGCCTGCCGCCGCCGTGGCCTTCGTCGGCGACCGTCCGGAAGAGCGTGTTCCCATGACTCGCCTGCGCGCTCGCATTGCCGAGCGTCTCATCCAGTCCAAGAACGAGAACGCCATTCTCACCACGTTCAACGAAGTGAACATGGCTCCCGTCATGGCCCTGCGCAAGCAATACGGCGACAAGTTCGAGAAATCCCACGGTGTGCGCCTCGGTTTCATGGGATTCTTCGTCAAGGCTGCCGTTGCGGCGCTCAGGCGGTATCCGATTCTCAACGCCTCGATCGACGGTAACGACATCATCTACCACGGCTACATCGACATCGGCGTTGCCGTGGGCAGTCCGCGCGGCCTCGTCGTTCCCATCCTGCGCAACACCGAAATCCTCTCGGTGGCCGAAATCGAACTCAAGATCGCCGAGTTCGGCAACAAGGCCAAGGATGGCCGTCTGTCGATGGAAGAGCTTACGGGCGGCACCTTCTCCATCTCCAATGGAGGGGTGTTCGGTTCCATGATGTCCACTCCCATCATCAACCCGCCGCAATCGGCCATTCTCGGCATCCATGCCACCAAGGATCGCCCGGTTGCCGAGAACGGTCAGGTCGTCATCCGGCCCATCAACTACCTGGCGCTTTCCTACGATCACCGCATCATCGACGGACGGGAAGCCGTTCTCGGTTTGGTTGCGATGAAAGAAGCCCTGGAAGATCCGGCGCGGCTGATATTGGATATTTGATATGAAGGAGGAACGCCCCCTTGATGGTAAGCCGGAGAGTCTGGGAAGCCATTTGGATCGGGAACCGTTTGACTACACCGAATGGCGGCGCGACCTGTTTGTGGGTCAAGCTGTCCGGGAACTTAGCTCGGCAGCGATGAAAGCACAACCGCTGGCCCAAGAACGCTCAAATTCCAACCCTTAACTAGGGAAATTACCATGTCCAAAGAATTCGATATACTCGTCATCGGCGGCGGCCCCGGCGGTTACGTCGCTGCCATCCGCGCTGCGCAACTGGGCTTCACGGTTGCCTGCTGCGAGTCAAACCCGTATGCCGATCCCAAGGGCGAACCGAGATTGGGCGGCACGTGTCTCAACGTCGGCTGCATTCCCTCCAAGGCGCTGCTCCACACCTCGCACCTGTTTGAAGAAGCCGCCCACGGCTTTGCGAAACAGGGCATCGAGACAGGTACGCCGAAAATCAACATCTCGAAGATGCTTGCCCGCAAAAACGGCATCGTCGACCAGCTCACCGGCGGCATCAAGATGTTGTTCAAGAAAAACAAGGTCACTTTCCTGCCGGGCCACGGCGCGTTCGTCGATAAATCCGCGAACGGCTGGAAACTGAAAGTCGGCAAGGAAGATGTCGAAGCGAAACAGGTCATCATCGCCACCGGTTCCAAGGCGCGCCACCTGCCCAACGTCGCCGTCGACAACAAGCTCGTCTGCGACAACGTCGGGGCGCTCGACATCGACGCCGTTCCAAAGAAGCTTGCCATCATCGGCGCGGGCATCATCGGACTCGAAATGGGTTCCGTCTGGCGTCGCCTGGGCGCGGAAGTCACCATCCTCGAAGCCTTGCCCGATTTCCTCTCCTTTGCCGATGTCGATCTTGCCAAGGAAGCCCTGAAAATCTTCACCAAGCAGGGGCTGACCATCCATACCGGCGTCAAGGTTGGTGAAGTCAAAACCGGCAAAAAAGGCGTCACCGTCGCCTATACCGGCAAGGACGGCAAGGCCGCTCAACTCGAAGCCGACCGTCTCATCGTCTCCGTAGGGCGCATCCCCAACACCGAAGGGTTGAACGCGGGCGCGGTGGGCTTGAAGCTCGACGAGCGCGGTCTGGTCGAAGTCGATGCCCACTGCAAGACCAATCTTGCCGGCGTGTGGGCCATCGGCGATGTCGTGCGCGGCCCCATGCTTGCCCACAAGGCGATGGAGGAGGGCGTGCAGGTGGCCGAACTCATTGCCGGACAAGCGGGCCATACCAACCTGGATGCCGTTCCCGGCGTCATCTACACCACTCCGGAAATCGCTTGGGTCGGCAAGACGGAACAGCAACTCAAGGCAGAAGGGGTTGCCTACAAGGCGGGCAAGATACCTTTCCTTGCCAATGGCCGCGCGCTGGGGATCGACGCGCCGGAAGGGTTCGTCAAAATGCTGGCCGATGCCAAAACGGACCGCATTCTGGGTGTCCACATCATCGGTGCGGGTGCTTCCGACCTCATTTCCGAGGCCACCGTTGCGCTGGAATTCGCCGGGGCGTCGGAAGACCTCGCCCGGATCTGCCACGCCCATCCGACCCTTTCGGAAGTCATCCACGAAGCCGCGCTTGCCTGCGACAAGCGGGCGCTGCACTTCTGAATCGGTTTTGACTGAAACGCTGCCTTTCATCTCCCCCTCTCCCGCTTGCGGAGAGGGGCGAGGAGAGGGCGGTTCGTGTAACAGGAAAATTTAGAGCTAACCATTGTTTTCATGAGGAGGACTGAAATGCTTCGGATCAAACATTGGTGTGTGGGGTTGCTTGCAATATGTTTTGCGCTGCTGGTTCAGGCGCAGGATTTTGAGACACTCAAACGTTCGGCGGAACAGGGGAATGCGCAGGCCCAGCGTAACCTTGGAGTGATGTACTTCGAGGGAAAGGGCGTAGCTCAGAATTATGCTGAGGCTGCAAAGTGGTTTCGCAACTCGGCAGAAAAGGGGGATGCGTGGAGCCAGACTCTCCTTGGTATAATGTACGCTGAAGGCAAAGGCGTTTCGCAAGATCATGCTGAGGCCGTGAAGTGGTACGCAAAGGCAGCAGAACAGGGAAATAAGTCTGCCCAGAATAGTCTCGGATGGATGTATGACAATGGCCTTGGCGTGACCAAGAATTATGCAGAAGCCATAAAGTGGTATCGCAGTTCGGCAGAACAGGGGGATGCGTCTGGCCAATACAACCTCGGGGTAAAGTACGACGAAGGCAGTGGTGTTGCCCGGAATGTTACTGAGGCCGTGAAATGGTACACAAAGGCAGCAGAACAAGGCCATGCGTCTGCCCAGAATAATCTTGGGACGATGTATGCCGACGGCCAGGGTGTTGCGCAGGATGATGCCGAGGCCGTGAAGTGGTATGCGAAAGCTGCGGAGCAGGGAAATGCGGGGGGGCAATATAACCTCGGGATGAGATATCTCAGCGGTCGAGGTGTGGTTAAGAATGATGCAGAAGTTGTGAGGTGGTATTCAAAAGCTGCGGAGCAGGGCCATGTTTTTGCCCAAAATGATCTTGGAGCGATGTACTTTGAAGGTCGAGGTGTAGCCCAGGATTATGCTGAGGCCGCAAAGTGGTTTCGCAGGTCAGCGGAACAGGGGGACGCGCTGGGCCAGTATAATCTTGGAGTGATGTACGCAAAAGGTCGGGGTCTGGCCCAGGATGATGCCGAGGCCGCAAAGTGGTTCAGCAAGGCGGCGGAACAGGGAAACGAGAACGCCAGAAACGCGCTCAAAACCCCAAAATCCGTAAAATAGAAGCGGCAGCATGTATGGGGTGAGCTTGTGAACCCCAACGTTGGGCGGGGGATGGCCGCATGACCACCCCGCCCTTCGGCATCCCTCCAAAGGAGGGAAATGATTCGGGAGCGAACAGGTTCGCTCCCGAATTCTTTTGTCAGGTTCGATACGTGCTCAGTCCATCTGGATGACGGCACAGGCAACGCGCGCGCCAGCGTTGCCGGTGGGTTGCGAGACGTAATCGTCCGGGTCGGCGTGGACGATCAGGCCACGGCCCACGATGGTGTGCTCGCCCGTGAGCGTGATGCTGTCCAGCACGACATTCAGTGTGGCGTTGCCATTGGCGGCGGCTTCCAGCGAAGGCAGGTCGCCTGCGTGAAAAGCGCCTTCGCCCGGCTTGCCGTGTGCGGTCTGGTGGGGATTGAAATGTCCTCCGGCGCTGGTGGCGTCGGGCGCGCTGCAATCGCCTTTTTCATGGACGTGGAAACCGTGCGAGCCGGGCGTGAGTCCGGTGACTTCGGCAATGACCCTGATGCCGCCATTCGGCTCCTGCCTGAAGACGACGTTTCCCTGGACGGTGTTGCCCTGTGTCGGCGCGAGCAGTGCAGAAGCCTGTGGGGGGGCAGGTTCGCCGGCAGTTTGTACCGGGGCGTTTCCTCCGCCAGCACAGGCAGAAAGCAGACAGGCGAGAACGGTAACGGGGGCGAGCATTTTTTTCATTGGATATCTCCAGGGTGGATGAGAACCGCGCTACGTCGGAAATTCCCGAAAACGGGAATACGCCATGATGTCATGTATTCTACAGGGCCGTCAAAACCTGGGCGATTCCGCGCCGCGCGGTGTTAGCATTCGCTCCTCTTGTGTTGTTTTTTCTTCTCTGGATGCTGAGTTACCGCCACTCGTTCCATGCCGGAAATCATGCCGATATCGTCAAACATTTCGTGCTGGCCGAACTGCTCGCTTATTACCGGAACAAGGATAAGCCCTGGACGTATATCGACACGCATGCGGGGGCAGGCTGTTATGCGCTGAACGGCGAAGTTGCGGGAAAAACCGGGGAGTTCGCCGAAGGTATCGGGCGGTTGTGGGCGCGCGACGATCTGCCGGAGCCGCTGGCGGCTTACATGGAGGTCGTGCGCCAGTTCAATCCCGGCGGCAGGCTGCTGTTTTATCCCGGCTCGCCTGCCGTGGCGATGACTTTCGCGCGGGAACAAGACACCCTGCAATTGTTCGAACTGCATCCGGAAGATTTGCGCACGTTGCGGCAGACGTTCAGTACCGAACCGCGCCGCGTCCATGTGCGCGGCAGCGACGGGTTGGCCGGACTCGATGCCCTGTTGCCGCCGCCGTCACGCCGGGCCGTGGTGCTGATCGACCCGTCCTACGAGGTCAAGACCGATTATTCGCGCGTGGTGGAAACGCTCGCCAGGGCGTTGCGCCGGTTTGCAACCGGGTGTTTCGCGCTCTGGTATCCGTTGCTGCCGCGCGCCGAGTCCCGACGGCTGCCGAAGCAGTTGGAAGGACTCGGGGCGGGAAGCTGGTTGGATGTCCGCTTTCGCGTCGGCCACGCCCGGCGGGAGGGACTCGGGATGTTCGGCTGCGGCCTGTATGTCATCAATCCGCCGTGGGTGTTGCCGGAGCGTTTGCAAGCGGCGCTGCCGTGGCTCGTCGGGGCGCTTGGCATGGATGACGGCGCAGGGTTTGAACTGGATGGTTACATCGAGTGAGTGTCGCCTCCCTTGGCGTTTTCCTGCGTCTGCCGCCTGCGTTCTGCGCGATAAAGGGCCGGTGTGGCCAGGGCGTGATAGAGCGGTACATGGCAGACCGATCTCGAAATGCCGTGGGCGATCACGGCAGCAGCCATGAGCGGCAGCAACATCTCGTGGTTGGCGGTCATTTCCATGACGATGACGAAGGAGGTGATCGGCGATTGCGTCATTGCGGCCAGGAAGCCGACCATGCCGAGCACGAGAATGGCGGTCTGATCCCCGACGGGGATTTCCGGCAGGAGTGCGATGATGATCGCGCCCATGCCCGCCCCGACGGCGAGCGCAGGGGCGAATACACCGCCGGGAATGCGCGAGGCGAAGGCCAGCCAGATCACCGCCATTTTGGCGAGCATGAAATAGAGCGGCAGTTGCTTGTTGCTTTCGAGGGCGGCGTGGGTTTCGGCGTAGCCCGTTCCATAGGTGATGCCGCCGCTCAACAGCCCCAGGATGCCGGTTCCCAGGCCGCAGCAAGCGGCGAAAACTACCGGGCGATCCCTGGCGAGTTTGCCGATGTTACCGGGCAGGCCGTGCGCGGAGGCAATCAGCAGGCGGGAGAACCCGCCGCCCAGAAATCCGCCGATCACCCCCGCCGCAAGCACCAGCCATACGATATCCGACCAGCCAAGGGTAAGCGTTGCCGCAGCTCGGCCAAAGTAGTGGTAATTGCCGAGAATGGCCAACGAAGCCAGACCGGCAAGAATGACCGAAGTAAGAGTCGCGCCGTTGGTGCGGAACGTGCGATAGCGGCACATTTCTTCGATGGCGAACATGATTCCGCCGAGCGGGGTATTGAACGCGGCGGCTATGCCTGCGCCTGCGCCTGCGGCGATCAGATCGCGGCTCGATCCGATATGGCCGAAAAAACGAGGAAACCTGGTGAGCGTGTGCATTACGGATGCGCCGATTTGCACGGAAGGACCTTCTCGACCGATGGAGGCGCCGACGAGCAATCCGCCGAGCGTGAGAAAGATCTTGGAGAGGGCGATACGGATCGACAGAAGGTGTCGGCGCGTTTTGGGCTCATCGGAAAGCGAGGCGGCAATGGTCTGCGGGATGCCGCTGCCCTCCGTGCCGGGGAAAAAGCGCAGCATCAGCCAGGCCATGGCGGCGAAACCGGCGGGCGCGATGAAAAGCGCAATCCAGGCGCGATCTTCGATCAGTATCCGGTGGATTTCAATGGCGCCGTCCGCGCCCCTGGCAAACAGGATGGCAAGCATGGCCGCAATCAGCGCAGCGCCCATGAGCAGCAGATGTTTTCGTAATCTGCGGGGCGAAAACAGGGGTAACATGTAGCGTACGCTGTTCATGCGCCTGCGTGGCGAGCGGATGTTTTTCTTGTCGGGAAGGTCAGAAACAGGCGCATACTCCGCAGAGTCTGTTGTGGGGTGTGACGGAAGGTTGGGGTCGGGCGCTGACATGGGGGAGACACAAAGTGTTAAAAGTGTTGGATTCCATGAAATTGAGAGATACTAGGGTGACGCATGTAGCCCTTCTGCGGTAGAGTACGCGCCTGTGGCCGCGTGTGCGGAATCTTTTTTGGACACCTGAATATCATGGCAGTTGAGCTATTCAATGATGGCAGGCATGTGTGTCTGGCTTTCTATGATCTCGTCGATGAGGCATCGGATCATGCGGTTCAGTGTAACCAGTTCCTGATTGTCGATGGAGAACATGGCGCGTTGCTCGAGCCGGGCGGCAACATGACCTACAACGGTCTGTTGATGTCCATGGCGCGTTATTTCTATTCGCGTGACCTCGATTACATTTTTGCCTCGCACCAAGACCCGGACATTATCGCTTCGGCCAACAAGTGGATGGTGACGACCAATTGCCGGGTGTTGATTTCCAAACTGTGGGCGCGCTTCCTGCCACACTTCACCACTGGGCGAAATTATACCGACCGTATCATCGGTATTCCAGATGAGGGGATGTCGGTTCCGCTCGGAAATTGCAAGCTCAAGGCCGTTCCGGCTCACTTCCTGCATTCGGAAGGCAATTTCCAGATCTACGATCCGGTTTCCAAGATACTGTTCTCGGGCGACCTTGGCGTTTCGTTGCTCGACCATAACGACGCAGCCAAGCCGGTGGCCGATTTCGATGCCCATATCGACTTCATGGCCGGGTTTCACAAGCGTTACATGATTTCCAACAGGATTTGCCGCTATTGGGCGCAGATGGCGCGGCAACTCGACATCGAGCAGATCGTGCCGCAGCACGGGGCGCGTTTCGTGGGCAGGGCGATGGTCAATCGCTTCATCGACTGGATCGAAGGACTCCAGTGCGGCGTCGATCTCATGACGCAGGATCATTACCGCCTTCCCTGAGTCGCAACGGGGGAGCCACCCCTCCGGCAACTCCCTCCGTCACGCCTTCGGCGTGACGCCTCCCTCGAGAGGAAGGCGACTCCCTCCGTCCTGCCTTCGGCAGGCCACCTCCCTCGAGAGGGAGGCTATAGATTCAGGGAGCCTGCGGCTCCACAAAAGGCTTATCTTCTGTGCGGCTGATGCCTGGGTGGGGGGCCGACTGTGACTTGCGGCCTGATCCTGTTCAACGTCCTTTGGTCGATGCCTCGAACCCTGATGAGCTCATTGACGGATCTGAAATACCCGTAAGCCCGGCGGTGTTCGACGATGGCGTGGGCCCTGGCCGAGTTGATGCCCTTGACATGCTGTAGGGTCGATGCGCTGGCGGTGTTGATATTGACGAGATGTTTTGCGGCCATTGCGGCCATCGGGCATAGCGCCAGCGCCAGGATCAGGAAACGGAAAAAACGGAACATGATCGGTTCCTCGAAAAACAAAATGGGACGATCAATCTACCTATACGCAAGTAACGAAACAATACGTAGAAAAAGTGCTGTGACAAAATCGCAACATGTTCAGAAGTGCACCAGGAATGCCGCAAGGGCCGTGCGCTGTGTTCTGCTGCCGTAGTCGCGCACCAGCGGGCTGTCTGCGGGTTTGGATGCCAGCCGCGTCCAGTGCAGCCCGAGGGCGAAACCGGTCGAACGGCTCGTGGGAATGAAGGCTTCGTAACTCAGTCTGGTTCCGCTCGCGCCCGCAGAGGGTTGATAGGGCTGTACGCCGAGTGTCGCCGCCACATCGGCAGGGACGCTGAAGTATCGCCGCATGGCTGAACGGTTCATGAATTCGCCGTTGAGCTTGAGCGAGTGCTCGACGGGTTTCAGTACCGGAATGTCCCATTCGATATAGACGTTGCCGTAGGCGCTGCCCGTCGATTGGATGTCATGACTGAGGTCGATGCCCAGCGTCAGATTCTTGACGGGAACATGCTCCAGGTAGACGCCTGCCTGCCAGGTGTGGGACAGGGGGGCGACGCCTGCCTTGGCGAGATCGCCCAGGTCGCGCGAAGAACGGCCCCGTCGCCATGTGCCGATCAGTCCGCCGTGCCAGGCGTTGCCGCGCAGCAGGTCGATGCTCAGACCGTCGGTGACGTTCAACTCGACGGTGTCGCGCCAGTTGAACGCGAAGTAGGGCAGGAAGTCGTTGCGCGCGCGCGACGATCCGAGCCAGGTCGGCGAGCGCATGCCGCCCGCGCCGATGGCCCAGGTGATGTCTTTGCCTTGCCCGGCGTTTTCTCGTGTGGAGTCCGTTTGCGCGTGGGCGGCGGGCAAGTGGGCAATGCAGGCCAGAGCGGCGGCAAATAAGAATGTTTTGATGGCGGTTTCCGTCATGGAGTTCAGGGTCGGTGGGAGTTTGTCACGGCGGCGCAAGTATAGGGAAGAATAGCTGAATACGCAGACAGGTTTTTGACAGCAAGTGTTGACTAAGATGAATCACTCTAAATTTCAAAGGAGGGCGTGGTTTGGCTGCCTGGTCGGTATTGTGCGATTTCGATGGAACCATCTCGACGAGTGATGTCACCGATACATTGCTGGAGGCATTCGGCAAGCCGGGCTGGCGGGAACTCGAGGCCGAGTGGCGCGCGGGCCGCATCGGCTCCCGCGTGTGCATGCAGCGGCAGATCGCCTGCCTCGATGCTTCCAGGGAAGAACTCGATGAGGCCATCGATGCCATTGGCGTGGACGAAGCCTTCACGGCGTTCGTCGATGCCGTCCGTACACACGGATGGGAGTTGTCCATCGTCAGCGACGGACTCGATTACGCCATCGAACGCATCCTGCAACGGCATCGTTTGCCCGCGTTGCCGTTTTACGCCAATCGTCTCAGGCAGGTCGGCGCGCGTACCTGGAAGCTCGATTCTCCTCATGCGGATACGGCGTGCTGCGCGGCTTCCGGCATGTGCAAGTGCGCGTTTGCGCGCCGCGCGCGGGCGGTGGGCAACAAGGTGTTGATGATCGGCGATGGCCGTTCCGATTTCTGCGTCGCGGGCAGCGCGGATCTGGTGTTTGCCAAGGGCAGCCTCATCACGCATTGCTTCGACAAACGCCTGCCCCATGTTCCCATTTCCGGGTTCGACGACGCGGTGCGCATGATTCCTGCGCTGATCGAGTCCGAATCCGTTCTGTCTACCTGATTTTCCCCTGGAGTGCATCGCTCATGCGTGAAGCTGCCTTGCTGGCCGATGAGGCCCGGTATTGTTCGTTCGGTGACACCGTCCACTATTCCGATCCCAAGATTTTTACCCGCTGTGAAGGCAGCTATCTGTACGACGGCGAGGATACCCCCTTTCTCGATCTGCAAATGTGGTATTCGGCTGTCAGTTTCGGCTATGCCAATCCGCGTCTGAATGCCGTCTTGAAGCAGCAGATCGACACGTTGCCGCAGGTGGCGAGCCAATATCTGCATCCCACGAAGATCGAGCTGGCGAAGATGATCGCAGAGGACGCGAAAAAGAAATGGGGTCTCGACGGACGTATTCATTTCAACGTCGGCGGCTCGCAATCCGTGGACGATTCGTTGAAGCTCGTGCGTAACGCCAAGGGGGGCAAGAGCCTGATGTTTGCGTTCGAGGGGGGATACCACGGTCGCACGCTGGGCGCGTCGGCCATTACGTCGAGTTACCGTTATCGCCGCCGCTATGGGCATTTCGGGGATCGCGCGCATTTCGTCCCTTTCCCCTATCACTTCCGTGGCCCGAAAGGGATGAGCAAGGAAGAGTATGGCGAGTATTGCGTGCAACAGTTCGAGCGCCTGTTCGAGTCCGAATACAACGGCGTCTGGGACCCGAAGGCAGAGCAGTCGGAGTTTGCCGCCTTTTACGTGGAGCCGATCCAGGGCACGGGGGGTTACGTCATTCCGCCGCCCAATTTCTTCAAGGGACTGAAGCGCGTTCTGGATCAGTACGGCATTCTGCTCGTGGTCGATGAAATCCAGATGGGTTTTTTCCGCACCGGCAAGCTCTGGTCGATCGAGCATTTCGGCGTGACGCCTGACGTGCTGATCTTCGGCAAGGCGCTCACCAACGGGATGAATCCGCTGGCCGGTTTGTGGGCGCGTGAAGAGCTTATCAATCCGCAGGTTTTTCCGCCCGGATCGACGCATTCGACGTTTGCTTCCACCCCCTTGGGCACGGTGCTGGGGCTGGAGACGATGCGGATGCTGGCCGAGACGGATTACGAATCGATGGTCATGAGAAAGGGAGAACTTTTTCTCGCGGGGCTTTTCGATCTGCAAAAGCGTCATCCCGAAATCGGGGATGTGGACGGCCTGGGGCTTGCGCTACGCGCCGAGATTTGCGAAGCGGACGGTTTCACACCCAACAAGCGCCTGCTCGACAGGATGGTGGACATCGGTCTTGCGGGCGGTCTGGAACACAAGGGCAAGCGGATGGGACTCGTGCTGGACGTGGGCGGCTACTACAAGAACGTCATCACCCTCGCGCCTTCGCTACACATCAGCGAGGAAGAAATCGAACTGTCGATCGCGCTGCTCGATCAACTCATCACGCTTGCCAAACGAGGGTAGTCGTGGCCGCAGGGTCAGGTTTGCTTCGCGGTTCTGCGGGCGACGATGCGGCTGAAGAAATCCACCGAACGCTCGACCAGGGTGGCTTTTTCCTGGTCGAGCGTGACCATGTGGTAGCTGTCGGCAAGGATGACCGTCTCGACCGGCCCTTTCATGCGACGCTCGATGAGATGCACGTTGGCAAGGCTTGCGACATCGTCTTCGCGCGCGTGGACGGCAATGGCGGGGGCGTGCACGCGATGCAGGTTCTTTTGCACGTAGGCGGACAGGCGATAAAACTGTTCCAGCGAGGGCCAGGGATTGCCGGGCAGCCCGGCGGCTTCGGAGTCCCCAGCGAGCATCTTGCTGGAGATGGCCTGCCGCAGCCGTTCGTTCTTGAGTCCGAAAGGAGAGGTTTCCATGAAACGCTTGCGTCGCCCGATTCCCAGGCCGATGACGAGCGGAAAGAGGAACGTCAAATGCCGCCCTTCAAAGGGGATGTTCCAGCCGTCGTAGAAGAAGGTCGTGCCGTACAGGCCCAGCCCGTCGACCTTGTCGGGGTGCTCGATGGCGTATTTTATCGCCAGCACGGCCCCCATCGAGAGTCCTGCCACGAAGAGATGTTTTACTCTTTCGCGCAGCGCCCCGGCGGCTTCTTCGACACTGGCGTACCAGTCCTTCCAGCCCGTGGCGAGCAGATCCGCCTCGGTTCCGCAGTGTCCGGCCAGGCGCACGCATTCGGCCTCAAAGCCCGCAGCTTTCAAGCCGCGCGCCACGAAGCGCAACTCGTTCGGGGTTCCCGTGAGGCCGTGAATCAACAAGACTCCGGCACTGCCGGGAGGGACTTTGTATGGGGTTGTCATGATTTTATCCAGGGGATGCCTCGATTCGTCCGCTTCTCGTGGGACATTGGTTGCAAATGCAGGGAAAGTGATGATGGATGCCATTATGTCATCGGCAGGCTTTCACAAACCTGTCTTATGGCGCTGACGGGGTCGATGCGATGAACGCTTTCACGATTGTACTGTTATGGATTCTTGTTCTGACAACCGACACTTGCGGGCAACTGGCGTTCAAGGCGGCTGCCGTCGAGAACAAGGAGGCGAGAGGACGGGAATACTGGCGACGCATGTTGCGTCGTCCGTGGATTTTCCTTGGCTTTGCCGCATATATCGCTGAATTTATCCTTGTGCTTGCGTTTTTCTCGACGGTAGCACTCTCTGAAGGGGTGCTGCTGGGCATGGCCAGCACGGTTACGGTGATAGTGGGCGGGCGGCTATGGTTCAAGGAACGTCTTACCCGTCCGCGCATCATCGGGGTCAGCATGATACTGGTGGGCGTGGCGCTGGTCGGTCTGGGGAGATGAGAACATGAACTCCCGTACCTTTGTCGTCGTCGCCTTTCTGGCCCTGCTCGTTTTCGATACCTTCACGCAGGTGTGCCTCAAACTCACGGCGAACCATGCGGCGAACTATGCCGAGTTAGTGATTCAATCCGAGCCGACGATCCAGTCCGAGTTGATGGCCTTCGACTTGCAGTGGCTTATTCGCGCGCTTACCACGCCATGGGTGTATTGTGCAGTCATAGGCTATCTCGCCACGTTTGTGACCTGGATGCTGGTGTTGCGCCATATTCCCGTCGGTCCGGCAGTTGCCGCTTCACACCTGGAGGTGGTCGGAGTGATGATCGTTTCCGTTCCCATTTTCGGCGAAGTCCTTACCTGGGTTCAATATCTGGGCGCGGCGTTGATTCTGACCGGTGTATTTTGTCTGGCGTATGGCGAGCCGAATTACACTCCGGGGGGCAAGATGAAGGAGAGCCATTGATGCGGGAAATGCCTCCCTCAGCGCGTTTGTCGACCATCCTCGGCGGCAGGACGATGCCGGTTTTGCGCGGATCGATCGTTTGCGCGGTGATCGTGGCCTTTGTCACCGCGCAAGGTGCGGGGGGGGGAATTCAGGTTTACGACAGCGGCGCGCTGCGGATGCACTGTATCGCTGGCTGGCTGGTATTCGCCATGCTGCTGGCGTTCTTTATCCTGAAATACCGCATGGCTGCTGCGGGCATAGATGTGCAGGACAGGGACTGGGTCGACTGGCTGGCCGAAGGCGCTTCCATCGTCCTCTACTTGTCGCTGTTCATCCTGCCTTTGCTGGGCTGGGGGCTGATTTATGCGCAGGGGAAAGGATTCGACTCCGGGCTTGTCTACACGATCCGCAATCTTCACAGCACGCTTGCATGGACGCTGGCCGTCGTGTTGCTGCTGCGCGCTGCGATCGCCATGCAGCGGCACGCTCGAAAGACGGCGGGAAAGCCGGGGTCCGGATCGTCGTCCCTTTCAGATGATGCCGATGCTTTGCCCGATTCATCTTGTGCGTCGCGCTGGTTGACCAGCGCGGAACCCGATGCGCTGGTCGATCACTTCATGCGCTATCCGTCGGGAGAGTTCAAACCGTTCGTATGCGCGACCGGAATGCCCGGTTTCTGGACGACGTTCGATCTGTTGACCACGGCGGACGAACGAACTCTGTCCCTGATCGGGAAGATACCCGGCAACCGGCATCTGCGCCGCTGGCTGCAATGGCGCTCATGTTTTCTGGGCACCCCCGTCAGTGAATATTGCCTGCTGCCGCATGGGGATGCTGCCTCGCTCGTGCAGGACATGTTCCAGACGTGGGATCGAAAAACCGCCTTGTTGCTCGTCAAGGACATCCCCTGCAATGCGCCTTTTCTCTCCGGGCATGCCAATCGTCTGGCCGATCGGCTCGTCGATGTCTGCAAGGCCAATGGGTTTTTCATGGTCGAAGGGCAGGCGCTGGCCTGGGTTCCCATCGACTTTGCCGATGAGAACGCTTATCTGGCGCGGCTTTCTTCCAGCCGTCGTCGCGACATTCGCCGCAAGCTGCGCAGCCGCGAGGAGTTGGATGTCGAAATCTTCGCCACGGGCGATCCACGCCTTTCGGATCCGGTTCTCACGGTAGAACTCTACATGCAGTACCTGGAGGTCTATACCCAGAGCACGATTCATTTCGATCTGCTGCCCCCGGATTTCTTCAAGGCGGTGCTGGGCGACGCCTCCCTCGATGGGCGTCTGTTTCTGTACTTCCAGGGCGACAGGCTCATCGGGCATAACCTGTGTTTCATCCACGACGGCATGCTCGTCGACAAGTACATCGGTTTTCATTATCCGGCGGCGCGCGAGTGCAATCTGTATTTCGTGAGTTGGATGGAGAACCTTGCCTTTGCGCGGCGCGAGGGGTTGCGTTACTACGTCGCGGGCTGGACCGATCCTGCCGTCAAGGCGGCTCTCGGCGCGCGTTTCACCTCGACGCGCCATGCCGTATACGTGCGCAATCCCCTGTTGCGGCCTCTTCTCCGGCGCATTGCCGGGCGCTTTGAGCCGGACAGAAAATGGTTCGACGGCGTGAATGCCTCGACGACGACGTTGCCGGACGGATGAACGAAAACCTGCCCCCGCTCGTACTCGACCTGGACGGCTCGCTACGCGCGATGGAGCGTCCCGGCCTTGCGCGAATCGACCTCACCGACTGGCAGGAGCGTGTCCGCTTCGGATGCACGAGACGCGACTGGCGGGCGTTCTCGGCGCATCTCGACGCCCTGTTTCCCGATGTTCATGGTCCCGTGCTGATGGGCAGCGGGGATTTTCATCATGTGAGCGCCTTCCTGATTGCACGACAGCGCCGACACGCGGGCCTGCACGTTCTCGTGTGCGACAACCACCCGGACAACATGCGCTTTCCTTTCGGCATCCACTGCGGGTCGTGGGTTGCGCACGTTGCGCGCATGCCGCATGTCGCATGCGTCGACGTCGTCGGAATCTGCTCCCCGGACGTGGGCTGGGCGCATGCCTGGGAAAACCATCTGTGGCCGCTGTTTCGCGGACGGGTTCGGTATTGGACGATTGGCGCGAAACTCGGTTGGATGCGCGCCCTGCGTGGGGCCGCGCGCAATTTCATTGATGCGGCAAGCCTCGTCCGGGCGCTGCGGCGCGAGCTTTCCGGCGCGCAGGCACCCTTGTATCTCTCCATCGACAAGGATGTCCTGTGTGAGAGCGTGGCGCGCACCAATTGGGATCAGGGGCGTTTGCTGCTGGAAGATCTGCTCTCCATCATCGACGCTGCCGCGCCGCGCATCAAAGGGAGCGACATTACCGGAGAAGTGTCCATTCACCGCTATCGCACCCGCTGGAAACGTTGGCTCAGTTCGCTGGACGGCCAGCCCGACATCGATCCCGACGATCTGATTCGCTGGCAGCGCCAGCAGATCGAGGTCAACGGGGTGTTGCTGGATGCCCTTGTGCAATCACAGGTTGAACATTTTGATTGATTGATCTAGAATCAAATCAAACAGATCAAACAAACCAGTCGAGGTTTCACACATGGATGCTCTGGCCCCTGCGCTGATTATCAACAAGCTTGACCCGAAGCAGGTCAGGTGTGTCAGACCGGAATTCGGGCGGGAGACCTATCTGGTCGGTGTCGAAGATGAATCCGTCTCCCGGATATTCGAGAACGTGATGCCCTTTCTCGGGGGGTTGTTATCCGAGAAAACGGCGGATGTGCGCCGCCGTCGCCTGGGGGAACTCGTAGACTTCATGGCCGCGCAGTTGGTGCGGCCTTCGGAAGCCGACACGCAAATGGCGCAACGTCTGGCGGCGCGGCGGGCGGCGACGTTGAACGAGTTTGGTTACTTCACGGCGGAGCAACTTGCCGAGGCCAATCGCTCCAGGGCGGCCAACCGTGGCGCGCTGGCCGATAACTGGAGAAAACGCCGTCAGGTGTTTGCCGTACAGCACCCGGACAAATCGCTGCGCGAACGGGATGTTTACCCGGCGTTCCAGTTCACGAACCACCAGCCGGTCAAGGCTGTGCGCGAAATCCTGGCCGCATTTGGCGAACGGAAGGAGTCCTGGAAGCTGGCGCTCTGGTTTACATCGAACAATGGCGGGTTGCCCGATAGCGCGCGGCCTGTCGACCTGCTGGGTTCCCATCCGGAAGCCGTCATCGAAGCGGCCCGGCGAGATGCCGCCGAGCGCGCGGCATGACGTGCCGAGTTCCGAAGCCGCCGTTCGATCCTTTGTTCGACGAGTGGCCTGCCGGAGAACCCATTCATACGCTCTACAGCACCCATTACGCTCCCGAGCATTTCAATTCCGGCTTCGATAAGTCGGGAAATCTGCGTAATCCGACGCGATTTGCACCGATCTACGACGAAAATAACCGGATCGTGCCCTATCTCTACGGAGGCTCCACACGCGATTGCGCCATTTTCGAGACCGTGTTCCATAACGTTCCGGTCGATGCGCCGCACAAGTTCGTCGACCTCGACGATTTTGCCAACCGTGGTTACGCCAGGCTGATTCCGCAGCGAACATTGCGCCTGGTGGATTTGACGACCGAAGGGTTGCATCGTCTCAGGGTTCCCAAGGAAGAGTTGATCATCAGTCCGTCACGGGATTACCCGGCCACGGCGCGTTGGGCCGAAGCCCTCCATCGGCAATGCCGGGATGCGGATGGATTGATCTGGATGTCCCGCCAGCGGGACAGGGATCGGGCGATCGTGCTGTTCGGGGATCGGGTAGGCCACAACCTAACGAGTCTGCCGGATGGCGGCGCGTTGCGCAACAACGAACGCCTGCGGCAAACCATCGTCAAGCTCGCGCTGCGGGCGGGGATCGTGGTGGCGTAAAAACGCGCTTCAAAACTGAACACGGGTCGAACGCAATCCTCGCCATTTATGGCGAGGTGACTCAAAGTTAGCAATGCTTCGCATTGGATAAAACAATCCCCGGATGGCGCTTCGCTTATTCAGGCTACTCTTGCTGTGGAGGGGCGACCACATAGGGAGCGAGGATGTCGTAGGGGCGCGATTTATCGCGCCCAACGAGCACGAGCGCCGCAATCTGGGCGCGATAAATCGCGCCCCTACGACTTGACCATCACCGACGCAGGGCGAATACGCCTGGGCTATTATTCAGGGCCGACTCAATAAGCAGGCCGAAGATCGACCCCTTCATCCCAAAGACGCTGCCACTCGGCGGTGTATTGATCGGCGAGCGGTTTTACGTGCCAGAGCAACAAGACGTTTTCGGCGTTTTTGCTGGTAGCGGCGGCGGAATAGTTGAAACTGCCAGTCTGAACGTGCAGCCCGTCGATGACGACGAACTTGTGATGCAGGATGGCGTAGCGCCCGTTCAGGCGTACCGGTACCCCCTGGTTGGCGAGAAATCTGACCGCCGTGTACTTCCCGCTGTTGGCCTTGGCGTCGGCCACTACCCGGACATCGACACCGCGCCTGTAAGCGTTTCGGAGCGCCATTGAAACCGGCCTGCTGGTAAAGGCATACGCGGCAACCAGGATCGACTCTTGTGCGGAATCCATCCCTTTGAGAACGACATCGAGCGCGCCCTGCCCGGGCGAAAACCCGACTTCAAAGGCGGGGTCCGGTAGCAATGGCTCGGTGGCCGACGCAAGGGCTGAGAAAATCGCTATCGTGAAGGCAAGAAGTGTTTTCAATCGGATATTTCTGGTTAAACCAGAATCTCTCCGGCATCCGGGTGACAACCCACGAGGAAGGCCATCATTTCGGTCGCATCCTTGCTCAGATAGAAGCGCACCATCTTCTCATTGAAATCCTGAGCCTTGGCGGCTGGTACGCTGATGGCGTCTATCCCGTGTGACATGAGAATGCCATTCATCATGAGACGTGATGTGCGTTTGTTTCCGTCGAAGAAAAACTGTTGTAACGCGCCGAACAGGAAGAAGGCCGTTGCCCGTTCGAATGGCGGACATACATTCAGAACGACTGTGCCTTCATGAAACACCTGATTCAACTCGGGGGCGTCGGGCAAGGTCGGTAGTGGCGTATAGCGCCCTTGTTCGCCCAGACCCACGTCAGGCGTGTAATGCTTCTCCTGGCCTTCGCCTCTGAATACGCCCCACTCCAGGGCTTCGTTGCGGGCGACAATGCCGTTCAGTTCAGTAAACACAGGCTTGGATAGCGCAAATTGCCCCGTCCTGGTCATTGCCAAAAGCCGCCTGGAGCTTTCCGCCAGATTCAGGATTTGCTCCTGATCGGAAATCTTGCGTCCGCCAACGGTGATGCCGTCCAGGAGCGTCTGAACCTCCGGGTAGGTAAATGGATTGCCTTCCAGCACACCAGCATCCCAAACGAATTCGGGCAACATCTTGTGGAAACGGAAACAGACCCGTTCCAGGGAATGCACAGGCACACGGTCCGGCACCTTCGACCTGTCCCAACCAAAACCAAGAGCATCGAATAGCGACACTGCGCTTTCATCCATTTATCGACCTGCCTGCGACACGTACTGCATCATCTGGAGAACCGAAACAACGTTTTACAGCGTCACCCTCCGGAAATCCGCCAGCAGTTGCGCGAGGCAGACGTTGAAACGTGTCGCCAGCGCGCCGTCGATCACCCGATGGTCGGCGGTGAGCGACAGGGGCAGCGTCAACCTGGGCTGGAACGCCTTGCCGTCCCATACGGGTTTGAGCGCCGATTTGTTGACTCCCAGGATGGCGACTTCCGGGGCGTTGATGATGGGCGCGAAATACGTGCCGCCAATGCCGCCAAGGCTGGAGATGGTGAAACTCGCGCCCTGCATGTCGCCGGGTTTCAGCGTGCCTTCGCGGGCCTGGCGGGCGAGTTCTCCGGTTTCCTGGGCGATTTCGACAATGCCTTTCCGGTCGACGTTCTTGATG
>Ga0099364_10002165_pt1 | contig 31563 bp, 22 predicted proteins | sample TergutTh196P3_FD_73070 | JGI IMG/M metagenome (GOLD analysis project Ga0099364, IMG submission 73070) | Microcerotermes parvus P3 segment gut microbial communities from Pointe-Noire, Republic of the Congo - Th196 P3 | ecosystem: Host-associated > Arthropoda: Insects > Digestive system > Gut ... | reverse complement strand
TTGGTATTTTTGTTGTTTTGTTTGTCGGTTTTTGGATTGTTTTATCCGAAAATATGGTAGCCGATTGCGCCGGAAAATTGTTTCTTCATGCTAGAAGGGCTTTTTATGACTCGACTAATTAGAGGCTGGGAAATTTGTTACACCCTAATTCGTCTTGATTCGATTGGGCGAAATTGTTAATATCCCCCATCATGATACGACCGACTCATCAATTTAGGGCGATTTTCAACGGCACGACGATTCCGGTGCTGGAGCAGGTCGTCAATTTTGACGAAGCGCGTCAGGCATTGCTTGCCGGAAACATTGCGAACTTCGATACGCCTCTGTACCAAGCGCGGGATATGGACGTGGGGCATTTCAAGCGGAAACTGGCATTGGCTTGCGAACGCCGCCATCGTCCGCCGGGACCTTTTGGACCGGATTGGCCCCTGAAATACGGCAGTGCGTCGGCGGTCGGCGATGATTGGCCCGTTGATAATCCGATCCTGTACCATGACTTGAACAACGTCGGAATGGAATTTCAGGTCACGGAAATGGCAAAGAACAACTTAGAGTTCAATACTGCCGTAAGTATTATGAAGCACCAGATGAATCTTCTGCAAACCGCCATCAGCGAGCGGGTGTAAGGAGATTAGGACTACAAACCGTAAACGTCAGAGAGCGGTTGTCCCAAACAATAGTTTCCACGAAAGGCGGACACACTCCGCAAAGGAAAGAGTGTCCCATTGCGCCCCGTTTATGGTATTTTCCCGCCCAAAGTCTAAAACATCACAAGGAACGAAACGCCGCCGCTAATTTGGTTCTTTTTGCTCCGATCTCCGCCAAAGGGACGGAAACCATTATTGTAATCGGCGTAATCGTACCGAATCTCCGGGCGGAACGTCGTCTTCGGTGTGAGTTTGTACTGCGCCGCCAAAGTGCCTGTCCATATCTCGCCCCCCTGACCGCCCGTTACAGCAGGCAAATCGAACGTCGAATTGCGGGAATAATGATACTCACCACGAAGTCCCGCCGAAAACTTATCGGTAAATGTACGGATCAAATGATGATTGGTTCCCCAAGCATAACCCGTGCCTCGCGTGTTAAAACGATCATACAAGTTATCCGTATAAGCAACTTCCCCCATGTAAAACCATTTCTTGTTGATTTGCCGTGTAAAGATCAACGTGTGGATACAGTCGATCTGTCCCGTACTCGTGATCCCCCCCAAGTGATTGGTACGTGCGCCCCTGTCGTTGTAAAAAACTTTGTACGTTAACGCCGTATCTTTTGAAAACTTGTACGTCGCTGTCCCCAAAAATGCGCTATCGCCGTAAGGATTTTCAAAACTATTGAAGACTCCCGCCAACCAGCCGCCGGTGAACGACCACTTCTGGTTCGGATGCCACTCGACCATAGCCCCCTGCGTTACCAACGGACGACCATAGCAGATATTGGCATGAGAATAGAAGAATTCTCTCGGTGCCGCCAATCCTTCGTAAGAAAAACTGCCGGCAAACTTACCGACTTTCACGAACAACTCTTTTGTACCGACTGTTCCGAAAAGTTGCGGAAACGCCGCGAAGTAATCGCCGCTCCCCCAGTTGTTGTCAAAGGATCGATCTCCCCAGTTTCGGGCGTAACGAATATCGGTACCATAAACGAAATCGGCACGGAATCCCCAGCCGAATCGGCTTTCGAGGTCTCTTCTCGCGCCGAGCCAAAGTTGATTGACCTTCCAATCGGTCGGTTGTTCGAGTTGCAACACGTAGGTGTTGCCCGACGTGTCGTTGTAACCATTGCGAATGACTTCACCATTTTTAGCCTGGGTGTTGTTGAATCCATATGCCGAGGGCCCGGGACCGTAAGAATGGGTTGCCCCGTGATTATTAACGGTAATACCGGTGAGCATCCAACCATAAAACTGGATTTTCGACTTCGATTTCTTTCCGATGAATTGATTCTCGAAGAGCGGCGAGTCGAAAATGCTCTTATCGTACAGATAGCCGCCAGGGGACTTGGTTGAACAAACGTCGTCGCACGGATTGGGACAGACTGCGTCGCACGGGTCGGGAAAACAATCGCCTGCCATTGCGTTCTTAGGGAAAGCAACGAGTATGAGAGCGAGGAGAGTCAAAACGGCGGCGGCAACAAATGGGTGTTTCATTATTTCTGGACCGGCAACCGGTTGGTAAAAGGGAAAAACAGTCTATCGACTCGGTCGGCAAGAGCGGGCTTCCGAATCAAAAGTTTTTACCTCGTGCCGTATGATTGTTGCAATCACTGTTCTCCCTAGAATAGGGTGTAGCCGCTATTTTAGGTAACGTTCGGTTAGGGTCGTTGCGGCGGATAAACGTTTACAGAGCCCGGAGTGGAAACTCCGGTGAATTGAATCCGCATCTTCCAATGCGGGCTCTGTGAACCGTCGCTACCGATTGCGTTCACCGAGCCCGTTGCGTAAGCAAGGAAACAAAAGCCGCCGTTGCCGTTGCGCTTCGTAAAACAGTATTCCCGCGGCGACGGAAACGTTCAAACTATCCGCAGTGCCCAGCATAGGCAATGTAACGCCCGTGATTCCTTCGCCGCACCAAACATCAGACAGTCCCTCCGCTTCACTGCCCAACACGATTGCCGTTGGTCGGCAAAAGTCGATTGCTGTGTAAGGCACCGTGTTGCCGCTGCACCAAGCCGCCGCAATTTGGAATTGCCGGTCTTTGAGCCAACGGCATATATTTGCGGAAGGTTTACTCACCGTCGGCACATGAAAGACAGTGCCTAAACTGCTACGGATCGAATTGTAATGAAACGGATCAAGGTGCAGGTCGGCAATCATCACACCGTCGAAACCGGCGGCATCGGCACTGCGAAACAGGGCACCGAGATTTCCCGGTTTGCTGACCTTCTCCACAACGGCAAGCAGCGGATTGCTCTTTTGCATGATTCCCGCTTCAAAAATATCGAACGTCAGCATCGGCTCTTCGGCAACTGCAACGATACCATCATCCCGGTCGCCATAGGCAATTTTCCGAAAGACCGGTTCTGTAACTTGACGAATGACAGCGTCCGTATAAGGTACGGAAGGATGAATCGTAAAAATTTCAAGAATACGAATTCCCGCTTGCACTGCCCTGTCGAGTTCGCGGATGCCGTCGATGACAAACTTTCCGGTTCGCCGCCGATGTTTGCCTTCGCGCAGTTTCACCGTCTCTTTGATTTTTGGATTCGATAAACTCGTGATGACGGTCAATTCAACTTCGTTTGCAATGTTGTCTGATAAACAAAGCGTAACAAAAATCGATAAAGACGGCAAGAGTGATTCGGTAACAAGGATGTTATACTGCTGTACCAGACTTCTATGCAAGCGTCCCCGTAGGCAGCCGGATTCCGGCTTTGCAGCGGCACGACTCTTGGGACACTCTGTGATAAAATGGGGACTTGTCCCTGATTTTCGATGGGGTTTATGACCAACCGTTTTTTCCTGGATCGCTCCGTTTCTCAATGGGAATTAGAATCCGGTAAGGCTCTGCTTGCCGGTGACGAAGCTCATCATTTCTGCAAAGTTATGCGGGGAAAGGTCGGCGATTCGCTCATTTTGTTCGACGGCACCGGACCGTATTCGCTCGGAATTGCCGAATCCATATTGAAAGAGGGTGTACAAGTTGCTATCACGCACACTTTGGTTGATGACGTGGAATCGCCGCTCCGCTTGACCGTCGCTGCTGCCCTGCCCAAAGGGGATCGGCAACGGTTTTTGATCGAAAAACTGGCAGAACTCGGTGTCGCCCGATTCATGCCCGTACAGATGGAGAGAAGCGTCGCCCGGGCAAGCGAGTCGGCAATCCAACGCTTACGACGGTACGTCATTGAAGCCGCCAAACAGTGCGGTCGAAACGTGTTGATGGAAATCACCAACGAAGTACCGATGAACAAACTGAACGACCAATGGACACCGGAAGCGGCGAAGTTCCTGCTTCATCCCATCGCGTTGGGTAGCGTGGGACAAATCACCCCCCGACAGATTTTATCCGGCACTCCGCATGTCCTACCCGAAAAAATCGTCATTCTCGCGGGACCGGAGGGCAGTTTCACGGATCAAGAAGTCGAATGGGCACTTCAAGCGGGTTTTTCGCCGCTCGATTTGGGCAAGCGCATCCTCCGTACCGAGACGGCGTGTATTGCAGCGGCGGCACTTTTTTTGACATTTTCGGAATAGAACGCTTCCTTACAACGGATTTCCCAGAAACATCCGCGACGGAGAAAGAGGATTACGCGAAGCAGGCGGCGGAGGAGGAACATCTTCCGCCTGAATCTGCTGCAACGCTCCCTGAATCTCCGGCAACGCCACTCGAGTTACCGCCGGATCGTTCAAAGACCCCGTTATCTTCAACTGTATAAGTTGATCTCCTACCCCCCCAATAAGATCCGTCAGAATCGGTATCTGCGTCCGACGGTTGCCCAAACGAGTCCGCATCGTTAAATCAACCTGCCGATTGTCCAAACGCACCACTCCGTCCCCATGCAACGACATCGCCCCACCCTCAAAAATCACCGAATTAAGGAACATCTGCATGCCCGATAGACGGAAATCGACATCCATCAAACTAAACATGCCCGCATTCGGATCGGTCTCCTTGATTCGCAGTTCCCGAAGAAGACGCACCATCACCGGTGCTCCATAGATGTTCGCGTTCCGAAGTTGGATCGTTCCAGCACCGGCAACCGTTTCCCAATTGGTGCCGATTCCCCGTAATGTAACATTGGTACAATTTAACGTTCCCGAAGACTTTTGCGCCGTCGGTTCAAGGGCTTGCGTCACCTTTGCCAAATCCGCTCCGACCAAGTCGGCATTGAGCATATAAGAAAACCCATTGTTGTCCAAGACAACCAACCCGTTGGCACGCAGGGCACCGTCGCACACTTGTCCCGTAAGCGGTTGGGGAACGACATTCGGCAAACGCGGATCCGCCGGCACTCCTAATTGGAGATACGTACCGTTATAGAGAAAAGGACCGCGGACAGAAGTTACTTGAAAACCATACGCCGTCAGTGAATCCAATTTCAGTTCGCCGTTCAGATGAACCTGATCCCCAGCGGACTGACCTGTCAGCCGGACAATACCAAAAATATTTTCGACGGGAAATCCCAGTTTTGCGCTGTTTTGGTGCAAAATCCAGTTCAAATCCCAAAGGACGGTCTGTTCCCCCTGTGCCGAAAGCCGATATTCGACACCCCCCGATAAATTAAAGGGCTTCGTGATTTGAGTCGTTTCCAAAAAGTCCCGAAGGTGTTTCGGCAGAGCGTCGAACAGTTCCCGATCCGCTTGAAGTTGGTCTATCGCCAGCGGTTCAAGCCGAAGCACTGATTGTCCGTCCGCCGTGAATTGGCAATCGAGTCCGCTCCGCAGTCTCGTGTTGCGATGCGTTCCCGTCAAAGTCTCGGCAACGACATGTCCGTTGGCGTAGCGGATTTCACCGGCAACGTTTTCAATCTTGTAAGGAAACCGGTCGGGACACAACGACAGACCGGCTCGGGGAACCGCCTGAAAATGGAGATTCAAATGCTTTTCGTCGGTGCGATATTGAACCTGCGCTTCAAGATTCACTTTGCCGTTGATGTTCAAACTTTGCAGCAATTTCTGTTGGTCAGGCTTAATCAAGGCTTGCGTGATTTGATCGTCGATGGGCAACTCTTCCGCCGAAACGTGCAGAACGAATTCCTGTGCGTCCTCATAGACGCTGCCGATGGGACGTAAATATCCTTTGCCTTTGACCATCGCCGTGCCGTTGGTCCCCGTAATGTCACGGAACTGCCAAGCGTTGCCGTCGTAGTGCAACCAGCCCGTTACATCCCGGAGCGGATAGGGAAAATGATCGTACCGCAACGACACATGGTCGAGCATAATGCCAAAATGCCTATTGAGAGCAACATCGCCCGGCGGCAATTCAAAGACAAGCCGGGCATTGAGTTTTCCGGCAGGGTGAAGCGAATCGGCAACAGTCTGCACGGACGGCGGCAACGAGCGGAGCAGTTTCGGGTCAATCGGAACATTTTCGCCAATCACTTCAACCTTCCCGGCGGGATCAATGAACATGTTGGTGTACCGCCCGTCGATGACCACCTTGAGCGGGGCATCCTGCTTCGATTTGAGGTTAAGATGAAGAGCGGCGGTTTCATCGACTGATAGGTTGCCCGCCAGCCGGTCAAGGCGATAAGGAAATGCGCGGTACGCAAAACTGACATCCGAAATTTGCATCGAAAGAGTTTTCGGATGCCACGTCCCGTTGCGGCATACAAGTTGAGCGTGCAAGTCGGTCGTTCCTTCGTAATCGAACCGGGCAAGAAGTTGTTCGGTTTCGTCATTGAGCATCGGAGAGAGGATTTCGACCAGTTCTTCATCGAACCGTAGTTCCCGAATGTTGACGGTGAGTTCCGCCTGTTGTCGCGGGTCGCCGAAGAAGGTCAAGCCATTCTGGGTGTAGGAGGCGGCGAACCGGGCATAGTCGCTGTTGCCCGTCAATTTGTTGCCGGTCAATTTATCGATCACGACTTTTTCGCTGGTAATTTCAAATCGGGTCGAAAGTTCGGTGAACGTCCGGTTGAGATGCGGCAGGTCGAGTCTGCCGTGTGCCAAAGTACCGCCGATGGCAAATCGGAACCCCCCGTCAGCGGCGGGATCGGAATTCGCTAAAACGTGGAAGTCGAACCGTCCTTGAAAAAGAGGACGCACTGCAATATAGGGATGCGGCGGCAGGTAGTGCCAGAGGTTGTCGGACCAATCGAACTGTTGGCAGTTTGCGGAGAATTGCCATTGTTTCGTTTCCGGCAGAAAGAGTGCTTCGATGTCCAGCCGCCGGAAGAAGTCGCCGTCTGCTGCTCCTTTGATATGCACCCGCTGTTTTTGACCGGCAATGTCCGGTGCGACCGTAAAATTGATTCCCGAGAGGCGCAGCGGTGGAACGGCGGCAGGTTGCAGAGCATTGTCGTAGAGTAGCATACCGTTTTCGACTTCAACCGGAATGGGCTTTCCCCCTTCGGGAAAGAGGAAGAGGGTATCTCCCGCCCCGGCGAGGAGTTGGAGGTCAGCAAAGGTTCCATCGGCGGCTCGGCTTGCCCGGAGAATCGGCTTTTTGACCGTGATTTGGTTGATACGCGGAGTTTTTTGGTATAACGATTGGAGTGTGATGGGACAGTCGATAAAGAGTTCGCCGATGTACAAAAGTATTTGGGGCTGCCCGGAGCGGTTCGGCACGGAAAACTTGATATCTTTGACAGTAATTCCTCGATTTTCAACGATTTGGGCGTTGCCGACTTGGACATCGAGTTGGGGATAGCGTTCTTTGAGTTCGGCGAGGATGTATTTTTGGACTTCGTTATTGAGTCGGGAATAGGCGTAGAAAGTTCCTATCGTCGCTCCGATGATGACGAGCGGCGTTCCCCAGCAGAGTCCGGTCCAGAGCCAGCGCAAAATTCCCACAGGAAAGTATAGAAAAAAAGGGGAAAAGAGGCAAGGGCAAAGAGACGCATTTTCCCTGGATTTTTCCCCGCTGGGCGATTGCTTTCCTCTCCTCCGTATGCTAGAATCCGGTCAACTGGTTCATCCCATGACCATTGGAGGGGCGATTGTGTTCTCCAAAATTGTTTATCCGTTGGCTTTTGTGGTGTGCTGTGCCGGTTTGGTTGCAAGCGTATTTTACGCTCTGCACGAATCTGTCGTCGAAAGTGCGTCCTTGCGGGAAGGGGGGGCGTTACAAGTTGATACCCACAGAATCGACATCGGAAAGATTCGTCAGCAGGAAACAAAAGATGTAACTTTCCGCTTGTACAATGTGGCGGAAAATGACCTCTCGCTGGAATCGGTCCACACCAGTTGCGGTTGCACTGATTGGCATCTTGACAAGCGGCAACTGGAAAGCGGCGAGTCCATCGACTTTTCCGTAACTTTCAGTTCGGGACAGGCACGAAACCGACTAGGCGCGACGATTCGGATTTTTTACAAAAACTTGGTAACCGAAGAGTCGGGCAATCTGTTTTTGGAACTCATTGCGGACATCCAACCGGATTATGACATTTCGCCGCGACTCCTAGACTTCACAGAAGAAACGGAATCTGTCCAATATATTTCTCTCACGCCCCGTTTCGGCGAGGACATTCGGATACTTGACGTACACTGTACGCGCAATTACTACGAGGTCGAAATCGTCAAAAGCGAACCGGCGGAGTCGATTATAAAAATTACCTTTTTACCGGAGAAGAAATTACCCAGTGAGAAGCAAGCAGTGCTGGAACTAACAACCAGCAGTGAACGTCAACCCACTTTTCAGATCACGTTAACCTGTGATCCCTAATGCCATGACCCGACGATTTTTCCTTACATTCGTTCCCTTCGTTTTCTGCGTTCCTTGCTTTGCCGAGGAGTTGCCCAGCGTGCCGGAACTGATCAAGCGGATGTACGATTACCGCATGGCTATCGAAAACATGCGGGCGGAAGTTACGGTGACGTATCCTGTTGATACCATGCAACCCGTTAGAGAAACAATAAAGAGGCATTTCTTCTTTGCCTACGATAGAGGACGTATCCGCAGTGATCAGACTTTGTCCACTTCCCAACATCCGAAAGCAAATTTTAAACAATATCTATCAACTCCCGAATTGTACTTTACCCGGCATACTTCTCCTACAACTCCCCACATCAATGACGGAAACAGTTTGTTTGTCAATCCCCCACTTGATCAACCTTTAGAGACATATGATCCGCGTCGTATTGGCACTGATCCGCATAGTTTCGACCTCATTCATATAAGTCCTTTTAATTATGACACACTTTTGCAGAGATTTTACTCTCCGATTGGGGAAGATTTTAACGTTAGTATTGATCACGTTGGCGGCGAAAGACTCTGTAAAGTTTCTTGCCGGGTTAATAATAATGGTAATTTAAGTTTGTATTCGTTCTGGATTAATCCTCAGAAGGGCTATAATCTTGTTCGAAGCGAATATGAATCAGAAATATCTGGCTTGCACCAGAGTTACATTGTAACACTGGATCAATTCATGTCGCGCAAAGGTGAAATGTGGTTTCCTCGAGCGACTTTTCACCGATACAAAATGAAGGACACTATTTTGGAAGAAAAAATTGTCGTTGACTCAGTTGAATTTGACGTACAAGACGAAACGCCGTTCACTCTCGCTGGATTGGACATTCCGATTGGTTACCGTGTCGAACATTTTGAAGAAAAAGAAGGAAAAGGAAGAACTTGGGACGGCAAGGAACTTATTGGCGAGCCCACGTTTTTTATCGAACGTGCAAACAGAAAAATGTTTTGGATTGTCAATGGTATCATCTTTGCCATTTTGGCAACCCTTATCCTTTATAGATATATTCAGTTGCTCCAGCGTAGGAGCCACTGACCATTTTTGCCCCTTAACCTTTGAAGGGAGGTAACAATGACGAGGAAAGAATTGTTGTCGATGCCCTTTGTGTTGGGCGTTGGAGTCATGGTTTTCGCGGTTGTGGTTGCAGCTGCGTTTGAGGAAATCGAATTTCCGCCCTGTAATAAGCATGTGGCATCAACTTACATGGCTAGTTATGCCATTTGCTCGGCTGTTATGACTAATTGTTATGATTTCAATTCTCAAGACTGCCATAACCACCGAGGGTACGGTGCCAATTTCGGCAGTTACTCACCTGGTTCGTTTCGGTATTTTGATTCCATGCTCACGAATAATTCTCTAAATCACGCGATTGTAGCAGGGACTATTGTGTGTTCTTATGAGTATTATTGTGCGTTAGGTCTCACTACTCCTATTTGTTACGAAGGAGCCCGTGTAATTGATCCAACCACAGGAAAACAAAAGGAGTTACGGCTTGCATATTTTGAAAATGACGGCTATTGTGCTCCTGTCGACTGATTGTTTTTAAAGCAGATCCCGTTTCCCGCTTGCGCGTTGCCTTTCGCTACTGTACGTGACCGCGAACGTCAGGAAGCGGAGTAACGTTCGCGGTTCGGCGCAAAATTCCCACAGGAAAGTTATAGAAAAAAAGGGGAAAAGGGGCAAGGGCAAAGAGACGCATTTTCCCCGAGAGAGTGTCCACATTTTGTTACGGCACATCTCATCCACCATACGCCCCAACAGGGCAGAATGTCTATAACCGCCGGTTGACACCGTCGGTTATAGATATTGCGCTCTTGCAGAGCGAAAAACTGCCCACAAAAAGTGGACGCACCCTTTCCCCGATATTTTTCCCGCTGAGCGATTGCATTTCAGAAAAAAATCGGATAAAATCGAACCCATGTCAACGCTCTACCAACAACGACTTGATCGATATTGTACGGCAATGCGTAACGGGAAACCGGATCGCGTGCCGATTCGTCCCTTCGCCGCCGAAGTTACTGCCGTGTACGCCGGAATGACATGCCAAGATGTAACGCAAGATTATAATCTGGCGTTCGAGGCACTGTTGAAATGTTGCCGTGAGTTCGACTGGGATGCTACCCCCGCCAACATGGTCTACGTCTGGTCAGGCGTGGTTCAATCGGCGGCAATCCGGTATTACGCCCTGCCCGGCGTACAGATACCAGCAACCACCGCCTTTCAATATATTGAACCGCCGGAAGACGAAGCATACATGCGCGACGACGAATACGATGCGCTCATTGCCGATCCGACAGGTTTTTTGGCAAATCGCTGGCTTCCCCGTGTTACGCACACCGTTAAGGCACCGGGAGAAGCCAATACGTTCGACAACAACATTACGCTCCTCTCCGGTATGGCGGCGATGAAGAATTACTTCAACGCTTACGGACCGCACTGTGAGCGGATGGCAACGGAAGCGCAAACACCCGGTGCGATTTGCGGTATTTTGAAGGCACCGTTTGACATTCTTGCCGATAAACTGCGCGGCTACAAGGCACTGTGTATGGATATGTTCACGCGTCCGGAAAAAGTTGTTGCCGCTTGTGAAGCCCTTGCACCGCACCTCTTGTACATGGCAAAGCGGACGAGCGATCCGACGAAAACGCTTCCCGTTGGACTTTGGCTCCATCGGGGTTGTGTACCGTTTGTTTCGCCGCCGCAGTTCGAGAAGTTTTTCTGGCCCACTTTGAAATACATCATCGAGGAACTCTGGAAAGACGGCATCCAAACGCTGTTTTATGCCGAGGGGAATTGGAATCCCAATTTGAAACACACAGCGCAACTCCCGGAGAAGAGCATCATTTATCATGTGGATCGCGGGGACATTTTCGAGGTTCATCGGGCGGTCGGCGAAAAGTTTTGTATCAGCGGCGGCATTCCAAATGATCTGCTTGCGTTCGGCACACCGGAAGAGGTTCGGGAGTATGTCCGCAAGATCATTGAAGGTGTTGGTAAGGACGGCGGATACGTCTGTGACGCATCGGCAATTATGCAGGATGACACGAAGATCGAAAACCTCCGGGCAATGGGCGAAGCGGCGAGAAAATTTGGGGAGTATTAACGTTTTCCGAGTCAGTAATCTTACGATTGCACGGCAAACGACGACCGTGTTCTATACTGCCGACGGGAACAAATGGGACGTTTTTCTTGTGGAATCTTTGTGTTCTTTGTGCCTTTGTGGTTCAAAAAAGATTAACCACAAAGACACAAAGGGCACAAAGGAGACACGAAGGGGAAAAGGGAAATTACTGCCGTGCCGCAGTATAACATGCCTCTTCCTTTGGAGCCAAAACGTCAAGATTGTGTCAATGCCGCTGCCTTGTGGAGAGGAGTCGACACATCGGATACCGATTCTAACTGCCGCAAAAGCACAGAGGCAGTACGTGTTAATTCGTCCAATGACCGAATGTCCACGCCGCCATATTTTACAGCATCCAGCGATTCTAGTGCCGAACGGACTGCCTCCGTCAGCGGCTCCGGCACCCGATTTTCCAAAAGTTGTCGGCACGCATCGCTCGTGGTCATGCCTTGCTCAATGCCGTTCAGCCGATCAGCAATGTAACCGAAAAAGACCCCCTGCAATTCGCCGCTGATTTCTACGATATTGACCGCCTTCCTTCCCCGAAGTGTCGATGCGACGACCGCAAGCCGGGACTGCGCCCGATGCAGTGCGCCTCGCCGCCGTTGCCGTTGCGGAGTCGTCCATTGACACCGCAATAGAAAAACGCCAAGAGCAATTACCGCATAACTCCCTGCCAATGCCGAAACGATGACCGCCCACTGTACAAAAGTAATCGGCGGGAATGTTTCCGAAAGCGTCGTTTTGTTCGCGAAGAGTCCCCCTTCTGAAAGTTGGACATCGCCCGGAACACTGCCGAAAAGCGTTGCCGATTGGACGGTTTCCGCTTCGGCAATCTCCAGCGGAATCGGCAAACTTTGCAACGGAACGAACTGTTCCGTGTTGACATCGAATACCGAAACTGAAATCGGCGGAAATGTAATGCTGCCCGCATTCAGCGGTCGAATGGTATACGTGAAAGTACAAGACTGCTCCTGAACATCTTCGGTCGGCGAATGAACTCGAAAATGAGCGGCAACGTCGGGATTTGCCGACAAGTCCAACGGTCGAACATTCGCTGTTGACCCTTGTCCCGAAAGGCAAAGCGTCAGCGTCATCGGATCGCCGACCCGCGCACGCTGCGGTGCGAGACTCGTCTCCCAGCGAAAGGAACCGAACGCCCCGATGTAATCGGCAGGACGATTGTCCAACGGAACATCGACGACCAAAACGGTTACCGGCTTCGCAACGGCGTAAATCTGCTGACCGCTAATCTCATTTGGAACGGTAGGATCGGCAATGGGCAACGTTCCTTTCAGCGTTACGGGACCGAAAGAGTACGTGCCGAATTCATGCGGCGTGAACGTTCGAGGGAACCGGTATTCCCAGTAAGTTGCCGTATTGTCCTGTCCATCAGGACGGGTAACTTGCTGGGGAGTATTGGAAAAGTGTAGAAGTGTCCTCTGGAAGGGATCACCCGAAAAAGCAAGGCTGAAAATATCTCTGCTGTTAGCGTAGTCGTTAATAGAAAGTCCGCCCTGAGCGGGTCGCACCACAAAACTGTTGAGCCAACTTTCCAAAGTTTGGCTGGTCTTAAATCCTTTGGGATTTTCCGCCGCCCAGGGAATATGCAATTTCGGAGGCTGTCGCAGCCGCGTAAGTGGGTCCGTACCGGCAAGACGGTCAGGCAAGCCTTTGATTTGAACGACCAGCGTAACTTCAAGGTGTTGTAGGGGATACAGTCGATTGCGGTTCGTTTCAATGGACAGGAAAACAATGTCTTGCTCATCCGGTTCCAGCACGCGGACGCTCACGGAAAAATCTGCCAATATCTGTCGTTCCCCTTCATTCACGGAAATTGACTGCGGCGGCAACACTTTGCCGTTAACCGTAACTTGGGGAAGGGGGATCGAAAGTATTCCGGTTCGCCGGGGAGTCAAAATGTAATCGAACTGCGTCGAGTACACGGCGGTCGTTCTACTGCTGTTGGTTACTCCGTTGATGGTGAGAGAGAAAAAACTTCCGCCTTGCTGCATCGGCTGTCTGGCAAGCGGTTGAACGTGGAAATCGGTCCAAGCGGATGTGTCGGGCATTACGTCGTCCGCAAGGGGAGCGGCATCGGAAACAACGAGCCGATAGTGAAATGTTTCCCCTTCGTAGATGGCGGATCGGTCTAGTCGCACAGCAAGTTGCGGCTCCGCCGATGACGAAGCGGATAAAAAGAAAACGAAAATGATGGCAAAAATAGTTCTGGGTAACATGTTTTCACACTGTGGCAAGCCGATAATTTCTTTTTTTGTGAATCCTTTGCGTTCTTGGCGTACCTTGCGGTTAAAAGAAGATTTAACCGTTAGGGGCGCATGCACTCCTCCGGGGCTAAAACGGCTGTTTTGGAATAACCGTAGTACATCAGCGATGATTTCGGTCCCATACAAACGATGGATTCCCCCGCCATCGGCTCGCCGGAAACTGCCCAGGCTTCGGCTTCGTCGGTCAACTGCGTGAGCAATGTTTCCATTTTTTGTCGGTAGTGTTCCAAGTCGAATCGAGAAAGACGTTTTGGAATCGAAAACATCGGCGACGATATAAGCCTTCCCCGCGCAAAGGGATGCGGCACGGCAAAGCGGTCCCAACTGGACATGCGCCAACATCGGTCGTATCCGACACCGAGCAGCACTATCGGCAACTGCAATTTGGAGGCGAGGAAAATGCCTCCCGGTGCCATGTGCCGATAAGGTCCCTGCGGACCGTCTGAGGCGAATGCAAGAATGTCATGATCCGACAGCCGAACGAACTGCTTGAGTGCGCTCACGCCGCCGTGCGAACTGGATCCGCGAATACATTTCATTCCCAAGAACTGGGCGGATTGACTGACCAAGTCGGCATCGCCGTGTTGGCTCAACATCATCGTAACGGGACAGTGCCGCCGAAAAAAGAGGGGACCAAGGATGTGTTCGTGCCAAAACATCAAAACGTATTTCCGTTTGGCATCGTACGCATCGATTCGTGGATCGTAAAACGCCCACTTGAAGTCAACCGTTCCGATCAATGACCGAAAAAAAGCGGTTCCGAAAAACCCAAAGGCTCGGCGAAGGAAGGGATTCGTAATCTTCATGGAACAACATTATAACTCGAAGAGCGGCGTTGAAAAAGCCGGTGCAATAGAGTTTTTCGTCCTTCCGGCTTTCGCCGAAAAATAACACGCAAGACATGAAAGCCGGGAACGGAGCGCAGCGCAGTGACCGGATTGGTCGGAGTACCGGCTAAATAATCCGGTCGCTCCACTTCGTTACGCTCCCGGCTTTCATGTCGTGCTCGTTATTTTTCGGCAAAAGCCTCGCCAGTACATCACTCTCCCTTTTTGAGTTCAAACGAGTATCCGCTCCCTTCTTTTTTGACCGTCCCGATACTCGGCGGCGGAAGGTGCATTCCACCGATGAGGATTTTCTGCTCGGCGGCAAAGTCTAGTATCCGTTTGCGGGCAGCAACCGCCTTTGCCGGATCCGCATCGAAACTCGCACAAGCCTCCGGCACCGGAAATTGCAACGCAGCAGCATGGAGCAAGTCCCCGATGATCAAAAGTTTTTCCCTCCCTTCTTGCGTGGGCTCGACCAAAAATACGGTGTGTCCCGGCGTGTGTCCCGTTGCGTCCAACGCCTTCACTTTGACCAATGAATGGGCAAAAACTTCATCGTCGAAGTTGAATTTTATAAAATCCTGACCATACGCCGCTCGGATACGAGCAAGTTGCGCCCCTCGCGGCTGCCTTTCTTGAAGCAGCCAAAAGTCATGTTCCGGTGTCGAGACGAGCAGTTTGGCATGAGGAAAACGCCGGGCATCTCCTTTCATAAGTCCGCCGATGTGATCGCCGTGAGAGTGGGTGAGCAGAATCAATTTCACATTGTCCGGTTTGACTCCGAGTTCGATTAACTTTCTCTCCCACAACTCGTTACCGAGTCCTGCGTCGACAAGAATGGTGTCTTCACCGGCAAATAGGACGAATGTGGTGACGCTTGCCGGTGCGCCTCCTTCCGGCATGTATTTTTTAACGGCTTCTGGGTCTGCCGAAGCGAAAGTTCCCGCACCCATTGTACGACCGGGTACCTCGTCGAGGGGGACGATTCTCATATCTTGGGCAAGGAGTGCACTGGCGGTGCCGAGTGCGGTAACGAACACAACGGGAAGAAAAAAACGGCTCATAGTCAATGGAGGGATAGGGTGGTGAACATTGCCGACCATTCTAACAAAATGTCAGACGTTTTGGTATGGACTGCCCTCCCACCCCCATTGTATAAAGCCGTGTTCTTTTGTATCATTTACATTGCACTTTGGAACGATTTATTGCGGAATGATTGCCGTGCCGCCGTATAATACGATTCAGCGCGGCGGATGTTCTGCCGCATTAACAACCTTTTACCCATCGGAGACCTAACGATTATGAAAGCACTTCTGTATGCAACACAACTCGGGATCCTGTTTTCCTTCGCCCTTTTCGCTCACGGAACCGAAGTCGGAACCAGTGATTCTTTTCAAGGACCGGTCGGACTGCAAACCTATTCGCTCCGCGACCAAATCAAACAAGATGGTGCCAAAGCCTTTGATTACATCAAGGAACAGGGCTTCAAAATCGTCGAAATCGGACTCGAAAATCATTACGGCATGACTCGAGAAGAGTTACGGGACACCCTGAAAAAACTCGAACTCACTCCCATTGCTGCACACGCCGGACTGAACTACATCCTCAATAAAACCGACGAAGCCGTCGAAAACGCAAAGTTTTTCGATCTAAAATACGTCGGGGTCGCCTGGGCACCGCATCAGGCTCCACTGAACGAAGCCCAAACCTTAAAACTTGCAGAAGATTTCAACACTGCCGGCAAACTGCTCAAAGAACATGGCATTCAGTTCTTTTACCACAACCACGGGTACGAATTTTATCCGTACAAAGACGGACTCACGCTGTTCGATCTCCTGATGGAAAAAACCGACCCGGAACTCGTCAAATATCAAATGGATGTCCTCTGGACAATTCATCCCGGTCAAGACCCCGTCAAACTTTTGAAAAAGTACCCGAATCGCTGGGTATCCATGCACTTAAAAGACCTTGCCAAGGGAGTCAGGGGTGATCTCAGCGGCGGAACCGACAAGAAGAATGATGTTCCTCTGGGTACCGGGCAGGCAGATTATCCTGCCATTCTGAAAGCCGCTCAGGAAGTCGGAATCAAATACTATTTCATCGAAGATGAAAGTCCCGATGTCCTGAAACAGATACCGCAGAGTTTGAAATTTCTCTCCACTGTGAAATTTTGAGCACTGAACCCGGGGATTGCGCTGCGCTACATCCCCGGCTTTGGTCGGAACGTCCTATTCGCCGTAACCATAAGTATTGACCACGTAATCCATGTCCTTGTCGCCGCGACCGGAACAGTTGATGAGAATCGCCCCAGTGTCCATTTCTTTGGCAAGTTTCATCGCAAACGCAATAGCATGAGCGCTTTCCAGTGCCGGAATGATACCCTCGTACCGCGATAACTTAAAGAAAGCGTCAATCGCTTCGGCATCCGTCGCTCCAACGTAATTGACCCGTTGCACATCACGGAGCAATCCATGTTCCGGTCCCACGCCGGGATAATCCAAACCGGAAGCAACCGAATGGACCGGGGTCGGCGACCCGTCTTCGTTTTGCAGCAGATAACTCTTGAAACCGTGCAGGATTCCCGGCGTACCATAAGTCATCGTAGCGGCATGTTCGCCGACCTTCGTTCCTGTGCCGAGTGGCTCGACACCGTACAGCGGCACCGGATCATTGAGAAATCCGCAGAAAATCCCCATCGCATTGCTTCCGCCGCCGACGCACGCACACACGGCATCGGGCAGATTACCAGTCATTTCTTTGAACTGTTCCCTCGCTTCGATTCCGACGACCATTTGGAAGTCCCGAACCATCATCGGAAAGGGATGCGGACCCACTACCGAGCCGATACAGTAAATCGCATAGTCGTATTGTTGGAGATATGAACCAAATGCCGAGTCGACCGCTTCTTTGAGCGTGCGCTGTCCGAAACTTACCGGAACGACTTTCGCACCAAGAACTTTCATTCGAGTAACGTTCGGTGCCTCTTTTTCAATATCGATTTCCCCCATATGGATTTCGCATTCGAGTCCGAAGTGTGCCGCCGCCGTTGCGAGGGCAACGCCGTGCTGACCTGCGCCGGTTTCGGCAATAACCCGTTTTTTGCCCATGTGTTTTGCCAAGAGTACCTCGCCCATACAGTGGTTCAACTTGTGTGCGCCGGTGTGGTTCAGGTCTTCCCGTTTGAGGTAAATCTGACTTCCGCCGACCAACCCGGAGAGACGCTGGCAGTGATAGACCGGTGTGGGACGACCCTGAAATTCCTTGCGTATCCGGCGTAGTTCGTTGATAAACTGTGCCGAATGGCAGATTGTTTTATAGGCGTGAGTGATTTCCTGGAAGGCAGGAATCAATTCCGGCGGCAGATAGGCACCGCCGTAGGGTCCATATTCGCCGTCTTTGTTCGGATAGTTCCGAAAATAGGTTTGGAAGTCCATAAATGTTTCCTTTCTTAGGTTAGCCGCGTCGCCCGCGACGCGCCGGGTTAACAAAAAAAAGCCGCCAGCACAAAGTTCTGCGCTGGCGGCTTTTGAACGGTTGTATTCGATCTTCAGATCGAATGATGCGGCAACTGTCAATGGGCAAACACCAAGCGCGGCAGGCTTTGCCAGTTACCCCGCCAACCCCTATTGTTTGCCGACAAATCTTGCATGGAAAGCATTATCGTCTTTCTTCGATTGTTGTCAAGAGGGGAAAATACGTTACTGCCCTTTGCGGGAAAATTTTAACGCCGAACAAACAGAGCCCGTATCGGTAGATACGGCTCCGGTGCTTCCGCACCGGGATCTGTTCCGGGCTCTGTGCACTTTTAACCGCCGGGACAGTAAAAGCAGATTTGCAGGTAATCTGTGGATAAATTATGATTTCCCATTGACGGACGACAGAAAACCCTCTACAATGACCGGGTTGTTTTTCATAGGGAAATGCCGGTGTGTCCAAAAAAATGATTTCCCGCTTGTTTGCTGTTTCGCTCGTTTTCTGTTCTGCCGTTGCGGTTGCCGAAGATCGTTCGCCGAAAGACCTGCGGTCGCTCTTCAATCACGGAGCAGAACTGGCAGCATCGGAACAACTCGATGCTGCAACAGAAGTCTTGCGTCAGGTTGCCGTCGTTCGGGATCGGACGATTGCCGCCAAAGCATTGTCGCTGATCGGACAAATTGCCGCCGCCCACGCAAAGAAAAATATCGCAGAAAATCCCGCCGAAACGCCCCCTGAACAACGGAAAGCAATTTTCGACCATCTTAAATCGGCGGAACAATCGTTCGCAGAGTCGTTGTCCTTGCAACCGAACGAAGATGTACGGCAGTACCTCGAAACGCTTCGGGCTTGGCGGCACAATATGACCAACGTCTGGGACGAATATGACCGAGAGCAACAACGGAACAATGAATTGCAACAGCGGATTCAATGGCTTGCGGATTGGGAAAAAAAACTCACGGAGAAAGTCCATCCTTTGTTGGACGAGCCGAATTCTCCCCGGAAACTCCAAACAGAATACGAGACAGGCAGGGAACAGAAACAGTTGGCGGACGAATTGACTTTGTTGCAGGACATACCGGTCAATGATGAGGAACTCGAAGAAAAATGGAAACTTTTGCCTGAAATCCAAAAAACTGCCGACGAGGCAGCCGACCTTTTGACGAAACATCGGACAGAAGAGGCGTTACCGAAACAACAGCAGGTTCTTGATTACCTTCGTTCGCTCTTGAAGCAGGATCAAAATCAAGATCAGCAGAATCAAGAGCAAAACGATCAGGACCAGCAAGAACAGGATCAGCAACAGCAGGAACAGCAGCCGAATGACGAGTCGGGAGACGATGAGTCGGGCGACAATGGCGAACAGGAATCGGAGATGAATCAACCGCAGGCGAATCCGCAGGGGGAGGCGGCGCAGCGGGAAGAGTCCCCGGAAGAACGGGCGGAGCGGCTTATAATGCAGGTACGTCGAAAAGAGCAGGCGGCGAGGGAACTCCGAGACCAAATCAGGGCGTTGATGATGCAAGCCGAACCGGTCATGAAGGATTGGTAAGTCTTTGTTTCCGGTTCTTACGAACTGGGCTCTGTACGTCTGCCTTGTCAAACGCCGCAAAAATGCCTGCGACAGGGCTAATCCTGGGCGCGTTCACGGCGAGAATTCTCATCTCGCTCCTTCCGGCTTTCGTCATGTCCCCCTTCATACCCATTCGGAGACGCTGTGTGCCAACGCCACGCCGAAGCAATGATCTCTTCCACGTCCGTATGTACCGGCTGCCAACCTAGTTCCTGTTGCACCTTGTCCGAATTGGCGAAAAGCCGCGCAGGGTCTCCTTCCCGGCGTGTCCCCCACACTGTTGGAATGTCCCCGCCCGTCGCCCTTTTTGCCGCATCGAGAATCTCCTTCACGGAATAGCCGCGACCGATTCCCAAATTGTAAAACCGGGCATCGCCGCTGGTAAGCGACTCAACTCCAAGAACATGAGCGGCAACGAGATCATCGACGTGCACATAATCCCGAATGCACGTACCGTCCGGCGTGGGATAGTCCGTTCCGAAAACGGTAACGTTTTCTTGTTTGCCCATCGCCGCAAACAACACCAGCGGAATCAAATGTGTTTCCGGCTGATGATCTTCGCCGATGGTAGAATCTTCCGCAGCACCGGCAACGTTAAAATAGCGAAACGCAACGAATCCGAAGTCAGGATCGGCAACCGCAATGTCTTGTAAAATCTGTTCGACGAACCATTTGGAACGACCGTAAGGATTGATCGGCAGTTGTCTCGTTGTTTCGTAAATCGGTGTTTCCGCTGGTTCGCCGTAAGTTGCTGCCGTTGAACTGAACACGAAGCGTTTAACACCGGCGCGTTCCATTGCGTCGAGCAGACTCATTGCTCCCGCTGTGTTGTTTCGATAGTAGAGTAGAGGATTTTGCACCGACTCGCCGACGCTGATGAGTGCCGCAAAGTGCATCACCGCTTGAATCTGGTGGTGCCGCAGAATCTCTTCGATACGCTCCGTTTCTTGCAGGTCAACGTGATAAAACGGCACGCCGTCAGGAATTGCAGCCCGATGACCGTAACTCAAATTATCGAGCACGATGACAGTGTGTTTCGCCTCGATCAGTTTCCGAACTGCATGCGAACCGATATATCCAGCCCCGCCGGTTACGAGAATGTCCATAAGTGCAAATGTGTATTTCACGTTTGGGTTGCGGTCATTTATTCTACATCATGTTAGTGGGAAAAGGTAAACGTCATCCTGGCGGAAAAATTTTAACGCTGAACAAACAGAGTCCGTATCGACAAACAGAGCCCGTATCGTAAGATAGGGACTCCCCGACTTACGTCACGGGCTCTGTTCCGGGCTCTGCGAACTTTTATCCGCCGGATCATAACCGGACGATTTTGCCCTTGACTCGTTTTTCCGAAATCTGCATAATTCGCCCAGAGATATAATAGGATAAACGACTTTCCAAAAAATGCGGCTTTCGTTGCGCACCCTTTTGGCTTTTGAAGACAACGTCTTCGATGTCGAACAACATCGGCGATTGGAACAACTTCTGCCCACCGATAAAAATGCCGAAGCAACCTTGCAACGGATGCGCTCCGTTGTGCGTAATCCCGCCCTCGGTGTGCCCGGTCTCGTCGATCAACAAGAAGAACTCGATCCCAATTACGTTGCCGAATACCTCGATCACCAAATGCCAGGCAACGTACAGGATAAGTTCGAATCCTATTGTCTCTCCGCCGATAAATATCTCGCCGAAATTGCGTCCGTACATCATATTCTCTCCAACGTCCTCGGCGAGCCCGCCCGAACAAGCCGGGAATGCCGAATCAAATGTTACGACGTGCTTTCTGCAAAAGAGCGACCAACTATTGGAACCGGCGGTGCCGCCGCCGGCTCGCGGGGACAACCGACGCATTTTCGTCCCTACGAGGCAGCGCAGAAATCGCCGCCGGTCAAGGCAGCAACCTTTTGGAGCCGATGGTTTCCCGCGAAATCAGTGCCGCAAGCACCAGTGGAGCAAAAAAAGTCCTCGCCGACTTGGACGTTCACCGTCATCGGCATGTGCGTCTGTATATTGTTGCTCGGTTGGCAGCAAATCGAAAAGCAGCGGTTTACACAACAGTTACGTAATGTTACCGACATGGAAACGACTGCCCTCGACGGTTTCGTCAATGAGAAAGAGACCGACATGCTGGACACTCCCCTCGTTACAGATCAACAGCCTGGTGTTGCAGAACAGGCTGTATTTATTGCCGCACTAAACCCACTTGCACCGCTTGAACCTATCGAACAAGCCTTTTATGCGGCGGAAACAACCCCCTATTCTGTCGATGCTGTTGCCGAGGATTCCGAAATACCCGAGGAAGACCCCTTTGCCATAGTTGCCGAAATGCCGCCGATAGAAAAAATTATCGGTCCTGATCCGCCCCCGATTGCGTTTGAGAAGGAAGAACCTCCCTTCGGTAAAGGAGAAATTCCGTCGGACGACCTTCCGAACGATACCGCCCCAGCGGATGACATTGAGCAAACGACGGTAGCGGAAATTATTGATTCCCAAGAACCGCTGACGATGCCGGACGAGTCGGTCATTGCGTTTCAACCGATTATCTCTTCGGTGAAAACGCCGCCGGACATGCCTGATCATCGGCGTTCCCAAGTTCCTTTGCCGGTTACGGATTCGTCTCCCGACGAAGTGCCTGACATTTTCATGCCGGTTGCCGCCGCCTCGGCGCAGCATCCGCCGCCAGTGCATCCACCGGTAGTGCCAACGCCGGAAGCACATCCAAAAATTCTTGGACGCGTCTTGACGATGATCCATCCGAGTGTCGTTTTTTCTGCTGTATCGGTACGCGATCCTTGGCAGTTACCTCCTTTGCCCTTTGACTTGCACGACGGACAATACCTTCTGACGGCGGCACCTTTTCGGGGAACGTTTGAACTTGCCGCCGGTTTCCGAATCGAAATGATCGGCGATGCCAAACTGTGCCTTTTGCCGCCGGATGCGACGGGTGTGCCGGGAATCTTCGTTGATTATGGTCGAATCATTGTTTACCCTTTGGAGCCGAATCGACCCTTGAGGATCGAAATGGAAAAAGCACGCGGTATCGTCAGCGTTGCCGGAACGGACAGCGTTTTGTTTGTCGATACGTTCGCGGAGATTTCCGATCCGCCGGGCAGCACGAAACTGCCGGAGGAGCAGAAAAAGCGAACGAGTCCGATTCTCGGTTTTGTGCCGAAGAATGGAGAGCGAATCGTTTGGCATTCGGTCAATCAGCCGCAGCCGTTTTATGTGGACAGGCAAGGCAGTGTCTTGTTACAATCGGATCAGTATCGCTTCGGGGACATTCAACACTTGCCGAATTGGCTCGGACCGATGCCGATGTCGCAGGAGGATCGTATTCTGGCGGAAACATGCCGGCGATGCTTCGCCGATGCGGGCGGCAACGGTGAACAAGCCTTGACGTGGTTGATACAGGACGAATCTCGTTCTGTTCGGACATTGGGACTACGGCTATGGGGCGATCTTGGCAGATTCGATGTACCGGTGAGAGTGATGGCGGAGAGACAGAAAGAGGACGAGTCGGTTCGCTTGGTTTTGGTCCGTTATTTTGAAGAGGTGATGCGTCGGGATGCGGAGACGATCCAACGTTTTTCTGATGCGATTGAAATCGCCAAAGAAGCGCGGCGCTAGAAGTACCCCGGATACGGTGGTGTATGTAGGTTATTTTTACCGTTTTTTTGGTATAATACCCCCATGTTAAATCACGAAAAGAGCCGGTCGATTTTTAACGAAGCCCAAAAATTTATGCCCGGAGGGGTCAATAGCCCCGCCCGATCCTTCAACGCCGTCGGCGGAGATCCCATCGTCATTGCACGAGGAGAAGGAGCCTATCTCTACGACGTGGACGGCAACAAATATCTCGACTACGTCCAATCTTGGGGACCCATGATATTGGGACACGCCCATCCTGCCGTTGTTGCCGCTCTCGAAACCGCCCTGAAAAATGGCACCAGTTTCGGTGCACCGACCGAAGCCGAAAACGAACTCGCCCAACTGCTGATCGAACAAATTCCCGCCTTGGAAAAAATCCGATTCGTGAACTCCGGCACCGAAGCGGTAATGAGTGCCATCCGGCTTGCCCGAGGTTACACGGGTCGAAACAAAATCATCAAGTTCATCGGCAACTATCACGGTCACGTCGATTCGCTCCTCGTCGCGGCGGGCAGTTCGGCGGCAACGCTCGGTGTACCGAACTCCCCCGGCGTTACGCCCGGTGCGGCGCAGGATACGATTTTACTGCCCTACAACAATGCGGATGCCGTCGAACAAGCATTTAACGAATACGGCAACGACATCGCTGGCGTGATTGTCGAACCGGTGGCAGGAAACATGGGATGCGTCATCGGCAGTTCCAATTTCCTGTACGAACTACGGCACTTGACGCAGGACAACGGTGCCCTGTTGATTTTTGACGAGGTGATGAGTGGCTTTCGAGTCGGCAAAGGCGGGGCGGGACAGCGGTTCAGCATTACGCCGGACTTGATTACGCTCGGCAAAGTGATCGGCGGCGGTTTGCCCGTCGGGGCTTACGGCGGAAAAGCGGAAATCATGAATCACGTTTTGCCCGTCGGCAAAGTTTTTCAAGCCGGCACGCTCAGCGGCAATCCACTGGCAATGGCGGCGGGGATTGCCACGATCAAAACGCTCCTCGAAGGAAAAACTTTTAGCCTGCTCGAACGCAAAATGGCATTGCTTGCCGAAGGATTGGAAGACGAGGCACGCGCTGCGGACATACCGGTTTACGTAGAACAGATTGGTTCGATGATGACCTTGTTCTTTCTGAATGCGGAGCGGACGCAGATTATCTATCAGGTTTTAGAAACGACGGCGGGCGGCGGTAATGTGGTGCGGTCAACGGCGACAAGTTCCAGCGGCAGTAGTTATGCCGGAAAAATTATCGATTGGAAGACGGCTTCGGACTTGTGCTATGTAGAACGTTACGCACAATTTTTCCGGGGCATGTTGGAACGTGGTTTTTATTTTCCGTGCAGTCAATTTGAAGCATTTTTTATGTCCACAGAAATTACCGAGGTGGAGATTCAACGAACGATTGAAGCCGCAAAAGAAGTTTTTGGGACGTTGTGATGCTCCTATACTCTTCACGGCATGAAGTTGGTTTTTTTCTGAACTGTGAAAATCAGTACCATTCTCTCTGAGGGATTTCACTAATTTCATCCGTCAACGTTATGCTTCGCGTTCCGATTTCTCTCGATGACCTGGGTGCAAGTCGCGGATGTTTGTTCGAACATCGAGTGGTCGCAAGCGTTACAATGTTCTGGGCGCGTACAATGCGATCACGGGAGCGATGCAGGCGGTTACGAACAGGACTTACATCAACACATCGAGTGTGATGGAGTTGTTGGGCAGGTTGCGTCTTCTTCATTCGGGCAGTACGATTAGGGATTGTTTTGGACAATGCGGCGTATCGGGGTACCTATTGGGTGCGATGGTATGCGGCGTTGCTGGACATAGAGTTGATTTTCTTGTCGAGTTATCCGCCGACGAAATAAAAACGCACATGACTCTCAAATTCCAGACGTTCGAAAACGTCCAATTTCTAGCCGGGTAAGGTATAGTTGGTATTTGAAACACAAGCCGGAATGAAACGCAGTGGAATGACGGAGAACAACGTACGCCCACCGTCATTGCGCTCCGCTCCATTCCGGCTTTTGTTGTTCGGGACACGCAAAACTGCCAAAAAAATTTGGACACACCCACCACATATGTTCCGCAACAGGTAGCCGTCGACCTCAGGGCGGCAGATCGGCGATAGCCGACGGTTCCGCATAATTTTTAACCCGCCCCATCTTCCCCACTATCTATCTGCGACCCATTATAGTAGGATAAAGTGATGATACAGACTCGCACCGCCGCAGTTTCACGGAATACAAAAGAAACACAGATTTCGCTAACGCTCGATCTCGACGGCACTGGTACTTCAGACATCGCCACCGGATTGGGCTTCTTCGATCACATGCTCACGCTGTTCGCCGCCCACTCCTTGATCGACCTGACGCTCCACTGTAACGGCGACCTGTATGTGGACGGTCATCACACCGTCGAAGACACAGGCATTGTCCTCGGTCAAGCATTCGCGGACGCACTCGGCGATAAGACCGGTCTGCGGCGGTACGGACATTTTACCCTGCCGATGGATGAAACATTAGCAACCGCCGCCATCGATTTTTCAGGACGGGCGTGTTTGGTTTATAATGTCGAATTCCAATCGGCGCAAGTCGGACAGTTCGATACGGAACTCGTCGAAGCATTTTGGCAGGGATTTGCCAACGGGGCAAAGTGTACGCTCCATTTGACGTTGCACTACGGCACGAACGGACACCACATTGCGGAGTCGCTCTTCAAAGCCGCCGCCCGGTCTATTCGGACGGCACTCGAAATTGACCCGCGACAGAAGAACATCCCGAGTACGAAGGGGATGCTGTGAGCAGCAGACAAAGAGCTGTAGGCGCAACGTAGCGGAACCTACGGGTACAGTCCTGCACTTGCGGCTCTCTATACTGTGCGGCACGGCAATAATTTCCCTTTTCCCCTTCGTGTCTCCTTTGTGTCTTTGTGGTTAATCTTTTTTGAACCACAAAGGCACAAAGAACACAAAGATTCACAAAGAAACAAGGGCAATCATTGGCATTTTGCAGTATAAAAGGAAGACGTGTCTTTACCCCTGCAATAGTTGGAGCATTTTTCGGTCGAGTTTGTGCCCGTGAAAATCTTCGTAGACAACGTCGGTGCGTCCGCTGTCGAAAATTCCGAAAGACCCCCGGAAGTTCCACAACGCATAGCCCCAACCGGCTTCTTTCCAGTTAGCGAGCATATCGCTCATCCAGCGAAGCGCAACATCGTGTGGACACGGAGAATGGGCTCCAAACTCTCCGACCATCACGCCGACTCCCTGCTCTTGTATCTTTCGCCACGGTTCGAGCCGTTGCTTGAGCCAGTTCCGATCTCGCGTTTCACCGCCCGTCAAAACGTTGCCATCGTATCGGAACTTCGACGGTTCCTGATTCCAACCGGCAGATAAATTGACCAACGATTCCCCTCTGCCGCTGTTCAGAGAAATTTCTTTGAGCGTCAGCCAATCGTTTCCCGACGCTTGAAGGGAAACCTGTCTCGTACCAGCAGGAATCGCCGCTTCGTAATTCCTGTCATAAATGTTTTGATAAACATTCCACTCTGGTCTGTGAACAACTTGCTTCCATTCACCTGCGCCGGGACCCGGTTTAAAATCGTGTTGGAAGATGACCCTATCATCCGCCTTGACAACCAAGTTCGTGTTGCCGGAAACTGTGCCGACGAGTATCCGCAGTTTCGTTGCCGACGTAAAGGGACCCTCGATCAACATCGGCTGTTTGAACCTTGCATCCATATCGCCTTTGTTCGGCTGACAGAGCAGACCGTTGCCCATGACCATAGGCCACGACGGTTCCGGGAAATCCGCACTGTTCACCCAACTCGCCTTGTAATGGGAAATTTCGCTGGGAGCGTAACCGCGCGTCGCCTGGGCAACCTTTTGATCGACGAGATCTACAAACGGTCTGTTTCCCCATTCGTAACCGTCGCAAATGATGAGCCGGTCAGGATCAACTTCCCGAATCGCCTTGATGATCGCTTTGTGCGCTGCCACGCATTGGGGAAGCATATCTCCCACGCCCGCCGGCTCGTTGAATAAGTTGAAACTGACCTGGTTGTTGGAAATTCCCTTGTATCTCTTGGCGAAGGTTGTCCAGTGCAGGATGCAGACTTCGAGGGCTTCTGGATCGGTCCAAACGCTTTTCGGCTCTGGCGGTTGGGCAACAGTGTAGCCCGGCGCACGATGGAAGTTCATGTTGACGTGAATACCATACTTTTCACCGAACCGGACGGCTTCGTCAATCTCTTCGAGGACTCTTTCGTTGATTCGCCGCCAGTCGCGGTCAATGAGCCACATCCGATAGTCCATCGGCAGGCGAACGAAGTTGAAGCCGAAGTCGCTGATCCATTTGAAGTCGTTTTCGACGAAACGGTTATTACGATTGTTGAACTTTTCGAGCAGATTGAATCCCCGCCATAGGGGAAGTTTATCGTATCGAGCCTCCGGGAGTGTCGGGGCTTGAGCCGTTGCCGTGTGAACACATGTTCCAGCGGCAAGACCGGCGAGTCCCAGTTTGAGTAGATCGCGTCGATTCATAAATGAGTCTCCTGAATGAAAGTAGTACTGTGGACATTATAGCAGAATATAAGAGAACTATTAGCAGAGTCCGACCGCCGAAGAGGCTTTTCCCACTAAACGTGGACACCCCCATCGTAACGATTGCGTGACCTTACGGCTTATAACGATTATATGTGAAAAAAAATCACGGAAATTCTTATGTAACCCGTATTTCTTTGCTTTTTTACCTATCGTAATCTATCCTAACACGTAGACTCTGTATCATAGTCGTAATGGGGTCGGTTCGTGATTCCAAATCCGCAACACAATCGGATGCTGGTTTTGCTCCCGCTTTTAGCGGGACTCGGCTTCCTCTGCGCCCTCGCTGGCTGCCAATCACTGCCCCGAAGCGGATTCGATCCCAGCGGACAACGGCTCTTCGAGTCCAATCCCTTCTCAAACTGCCCCCTGTTCAACCGGCAGTCAACTTCGACTCCTTCGACCATCACCAGCACGCCGATCCTCAATCCGGCGCAGCCCTCCGAAGGGGCAAGCATCTTTTCGCCGCCGCCGTCCGTTTTGCCCGGCGATTTAGGTGCCTCCCGATCCAATCCTGCCGTGCCGCAATACGGTTCCACTGCCACCGCACTGCCGCCGGGAGCACATGCCATTACCACTGCCTTGATCCACAATCCCGACGCGGGTCCCACCCCCGTCTTTGCGGACACCGGCGGATACGCATTGCCGACCGTGCCCGTTACCGGTCCCGCTTTGATTATGACCCCCCGTGAGCAAATCGCCCCGCTCGGCAGCGAAGTCGTACTCATCGCCAGTTATCTCGGCAACCGAGACCGGCTCGTTACCAATGAAAAAATCGAGTGGTCGCTCGAAGGAGTCGGCACTATCGAAAAATTCGATGCCGGTTCCTGTTGCGATCACCTTTTCTTCGATTACGTGAAGGCGAAAAAAGTTACTGACCGCTATGCGATCACGAAAACGAGCCAGGTTTATCAAACGCTTGATCGAGGAACCGCCGACACTACGGACGATGTTCATCTTCTTCGGGGACAAACTTGGGTGTCCGTCAATTCGATGAAGGAAGGCACCACCCACGTTACCGCCTTTGCTCCAAATATGGCAGATTGGTCGAAACGCACCGATGCCGGGATTATCCATTGGGTCGATGCACAGTGGGTTTTGCCCCGGCTTGCCATCGCTCCGGTCGGTGAAAGCCGGGTGCTGACCACGATGGTGCTTCACGCGACCAACGGTCAGCCGCGCCGGGATTGGATTGTGCGGTATGAGATTCTCAATGGACCCGCCGCTGGTTTGGGTGCGTCCGGTGCCCAAGTAGAGGAAGTGGCAACCGATCTCTCTGGGCAGGCAACGACGATCCTGACTCCCCGAGAACAACGGGTGGGAACGAACACGATTGGCATTCAAATCATCCGACCGGCTGGAACAGACGGCGACCGGCGCATTACGGTCGGCAGCGAAATGGTTCGGCAGATGTGGTCAGGCAGTCCGAACATTATACTGAACATCAATGGTCCCACCGAAGCCCGGCTTGGTCAGGATTTGCCCTACGAAATCACCGCCGAAAACCGGACATCTGTACCCGTTCAGGGAGTCATTGCCTTGCCGATTCCCCCTCTTGCGTCCTACATCCGCAGTGAGCCGCCGGGGGCGTTGCATGGATCGACGGTTTTATGGAATGTCGAATTACATCCGAACACAGCATCGAGGTTTAACGTCGTTGTACGGCAGGGCACGGCGGGTTCGCTTTGGTTGCGTCCTGAGTTTCGCCGGACGAGTCCGGTTCCGCCGACACAGCCGCCCGCTCTTTTTCCGGGAACCCAGCCGCCGATTCCCGCGCCGGCAAATCCCAATGCGTCGGTCTTTCCGGGGGGAACGCAACCGCCTAGTGAGCCGTCTATTCCACCGGCAGCGGTTTATCAGCCGTCGGCTCCTTCACTGACGGTACAGATTGAGCCGGATACGGGTCACCTGATTGAACGGGGCAAATCGGTTAGATTTTACATACGTGTTGCTAACACGGGCACGACCGAAGCGAACAATGTCATTTTGTTGGTTCCCCTGCCGCCGGAATTTACAACGGATAGGGACAACCCCAATGCCATTCAATCAGATTGGAATGCGAGCCGGGAACACTTGGCAATAGAGGGAAGAGAAGGTTCGCCCGTAGGCAAGCCGGAAGATTGGGTTGTCGGCGTATTGCCCGACCACCGGGCGATGATGCGGATTCCTGTACTTTCGCCCGGCAGGGAAGGGTATCTTTTATTGGAATATCCGACGATAGACCAGCAAGGACACATGATTACCTGCACGGTAGATGCCGATGGTCTTCAGGCTATACCGGCATCGCGGCGGATTGTGCCGTGAGGATGCGATGCACCCTCTAAAAATATCTTTCAGAGCCGCAACCGAAAGGATGCGATGCAGAATCATCATTACCGCGACCTTCCGGTCACGGTAATGATGTGAATAACTAGAGGACGAAAGCCTTACAGCGATGTGCTTTCGCCGCCGTTCACGGAACCATACGCTCCCCAAACGCCGAAGTTACTCCGACCGCTTCCTTTCTGTCCCAAAGGCGTAGGAACTCCCGCCGTCTGGTTGTTCACTGAGTCGGTAATGAAACGTACAGAACCGTCCGCCATAGAAGCATTGACACCGCCGGAATGGTTACTCGATGCCGACCAAACGCCGTAATTGCCAGGACCGTCTCCGATTTGGTCGGAACATGAGGGACCATTGGGCGGGTTAATGGTATTGAAGATTCCCATATAACACCGGGCATCCGCCCACCGAGCCTGACGTGCCTGAGTAGTGAGGTCCGTCGATACCGTCGTCCCTTTGTGCAGAGTCCGGTCGTCTGCACGGACCGCATTGGCAACGCCGCACTCTGTCAATGGATCCGCCTGCAAGTTAGTGCCATTAGCCAAAAAAAGGTGTCCTCCTTTAATTGCTCCGGTGCCCCCTCCGCCAACGACTTCGGAATACGCAATCGTATTGCTCGTGCCGTCCGATATCGAGCCCATATTCTTCTGGACACCATATCCAAACATACCGCGATTGTTCCATTCATTGCTGGTCCCATTGCTCGCACGCGAGACGACATCCCCCCGGCACATACCGTAAGAAGTCCTCCCATTGGTTCTGGGAGCATTGACCTTTGCCATTGTATTGGAAGGACACAAGAACGCATTGATATCCCCGCCGTGCGGAGGATTCTCTCCCCAAGCCGCTTGTTCGCTTGAACGCCAGGGGGTCGGACGAGCAGCAACCATGTCATCTGTGAGCGTATGTCCTGAAAAAGCGTCCCATCGGGCATTCAATTCAATAAAGGGGAAAAGTTTCATCAGTCCGCTCCAATAACGAGAATCATCTGACATAGGGTCAGGCCACGTTCCACCGTTCGTACGCGGGAAGGCATGGACAAATGACCCTTCGGGAAAGTAGTTGTGGGAGTCGTGGTGATTGTGCACTGCCAGCGTGAGTTGTTTGAGGTTGTTGGCACATTGCATCCGCCTTGCGGCTTCGCGTGCTGCCTGCACGGCAGGTAAGAGAAGGGCAATCAACATACCGATGATTGCAATTACGACGAGGAGTTCGACAAGGGTAAACGCATTGCGTTGACGTAAATCCTTATGATTTAAGGGCTTACATACCCCCCCCCCCCCCCCTTATCCGGGGGGTTTTACTCTATATCTTTTTTCCCCGCTTTTTTGGGCTTATGTCTGTGCGCCCCATACCCGCTCCCTCCC
>Ga0099364_10002164_pt1 | contig 31578 bp, 23 predicted proteins | sample TergutTh196P3_FD_73070 | JGI IMG/M metagenome (GOLD analysis project Ga0099364, IMG submission 73070) | Microcerotermes parvus P3 segment gut microbial communities from Pointe-Noire, Republic of the Congo - Th196 P3 | ecosystem: Host-associated > Arthropoda: Insects > Digestive system > Gut ... | reverse complement strand
TGGGCCGCGTGGTGCGATGGAGGTTTGTGGGGAGTTATATTTTTGTGGTGCCTGGGTGTGTTGGGAGAGCGGCCCCCCCCCCCCCCCCCCCCCCCCATTTAAGTTCTTGGGAGACAAAGGGTTGCGAGTTAAGAAATTGAACCATGAACACTCCATATTGCTTCGGACCAACGCTCTATTATAACATAGCGACGAAAAGTTGCAATCGGGGGGTAGAGCGACGCACTCGTGCTCGTTAATAATGCACGCTAAACATATTGAGCAGCGAAGACAGCGAACTGCTGTTGCCCTCCTGGTAAATCTTGCCCACTTGGCAATCCACGACCGGACCCTTGTCTTGACTAACCAAAATTTTCGTCAGTCGGCTACGCAAGTTGATAAACGGCTCCACACTGGGCCGTTTGAAGTCCGCCGGACTCTCCGCAACGAAAACAATCGAACGCTGCCGACAATTTTCAATGAGCGTCTTCGTCGGAATTGTTTGCATTCCCTTTTCGGAAAGGAATGAATCCACCTGAAATTTGGCTTTCATCGCGTCCACTTGGCCTTCGCCCATTCCATACAGCATTGCGGTATCGGCATAGGGGCCCCGGGTGAGTTCGTCAAATGACGTCATGAAACTGGCGAAGCCGTTTTTGACGACTCCGACGTTTACGTCAAAGAGAATTTGGTCTTCTTCGAGGCGTATTTCTGCATTGAGGCCCTTGCGGTGCCGAACGAGCCGGACGGTATTGCGAATATCCCGAAATCGGTCTGTCCGAACTCCGCTTTTACCGGTAATACTGAAAAAATCTTCCGTGAACACAAACGTAAATTTCCTGCTGCTCCTCGTGAGCCGCTTCACGAAATCTTCTACATTCGCTGCCATTTTTTCAAGGTATGAATCGGCAGCACCTTTTGCCGCCGAGCGTCCGATAGTATAACGGACTTTTTCCAAAAAGCAACCTACGAGTCCGCCTCAGATGAACTCCACGTTCACCAACTTTCCGGCATTGCGGAGTTTTTCGGCCAGCAACGGGATGAGCACCTTTCTCGGCAACAGACCACGTTGGCAAAACAAGGCATCCGTATGAGCCGTGTTTTTCGCCAAACCGACGATGATGTGCAACGTGTCCGCAACGCCCAGAAGCCAACGCAGTCTCGTCGCACCGCCGTAGTCCGTAATGCTTGCATAATCCGCGTCCAAAATGGCATAAACTTGATTGAGCGTAACCATCCCTTCCGTTGCTAAATTGATTCCCCGGATACCGTATTGAGGCGGAGTCATCTCGCTTGTCGGTTCGCTTTCCATCAGAAGCGGAACATCCAGATAGTTCGCAACGAGTTTGGCCGTGGTTCCGCCGCAGACGATTTTCAATCCGGGCCGTTGCACGAAGCGTGCGAGCATTGCCGAATCATCGCTGCGGTACTGCGGCGGGCCTGTCAAAATGTTGACCGGTTGACCGGTACGGTACATCACCGCAGTTCCTTTCCCTTGTATAATTTCCGGTCGATTGCGGGAATGTAATTCGTCCAAAGACTGCCCGCATTGGGATCGTCCAACATATACTTGCGAAACTCGGAAATCTTCGAATCGATCGAATCGACAAAATGCAGCGTCATTGCCTCAATGGACATCGGCAACTTCGTACTCTGATTTTCGTACGTCCCGTGATGCGAAATCAGCATATGTTTGAGCAACATCGCGATTTCGGGATCGAACGGTTCGCCAGCCAGTTTTTCGGCCTCGGCAATTTTTGCGTTCAGCATCTCCGCACCGAGAAATGGATGCCCCAGCAGTTGGCCCGTGTCAGTATAGTACATTTCGTTTCCGAAAGCCAATTCCTGCGTTTTGCCGATGTCGTGCAAAAACGCACCCATAAGCAGCAAATCGCGATTCAGTACCGGATAGAGTTCCGCAAGCCGAACAACCGTCTCCATCATCTGCAAAGAGTGTTCGAGCAATCCGCCGGGATAGGCATGATGGAGTTTAATTCCCGCTGGAGCCCGGCTGAATTGGTCGATGAACTCATCGTCAATCGAAAAGCAGTCGGCCAAGTTCCTCAAACTCGGGTCGGTAATCGAACGCAGGAGTTCCCGAAGCCGATTTTGCATTTTGGCAATGTCGATCAACTGCAAGCGGACGAATTCAGCCGGATCGACGGAGTCGGCATCGACTTTGGTCAGGCTTTTGGCAATGAATTGTAGATTTCCCTGAAACCGTTGTGTGGCTCCGTCGATGCGGATATAATCGCCGTTTTCGAAATTGAACGCGGCGGCGTCGCTTACATCCCAAATGAATCCGGTAATGGTTCCGGTTCTATCGGAGAGGTTGAATTGCAGATAGAGATTGCCTTTTTTATTGGGGCGTAGTTGTTTTTCCGAAATGACGTAGACTTCGGAGACTTTTTCATTTTCTTTAAGTTGATTGATGAAGCGGCGCATGGGAACGGTCTGACAAAGCCCTCATCATAACGGTTTCGGCGAAAAAATCAAGAGTAGGCGGTGTCTACCGTCATTCCGGCGAAAGCCGGAACAGGTAGGCAACCGACCGCCGGGCGGTTGCGTGCGGCTTGCCGCACCGTTGCCGAACACGCCTTCGAGTCGCCTATCGGCGACGATGCCGCCCGGCGGTCGGCATCCTACCTACCTGCGTTCCAGCAGCAGGCGGTGCATGGATTCCAGTTCCCGATGCAATCCGAAATGCACCAACAACGAAACGATCGTCTGGCGTCGCTCCGGCTCCGCACTCGGTGCCTGCGCCAATTCCAAAGCCAATGTCCGCGCCTCATCCCACCGATCAAGCATTAAATACAGCCGAGCCAACAAAATACGCGAATCCGTCGCGTCCCGAAGACCGCGAAACCGACTCTCCAACATCGGTATTACCAACTCCAAACGCTCCTGCTCCCGAAGCACCCGAATTGCCGACTCCAGCAAATACAAATCCGCCGACAATCGCCGCGAATTCTGCAAAAATGCCGGATTCGCCAATATCCGATGTGCAATCTTTGCCGTATTCTCCCGTTGCGGCTCGCCCTCCGACTGCAATCGGTTAAACAACTCCGCCATCAAACGGCGATCCGAAACCGTTGCCGAAAGGCGATCCCAAATCCGCTGGATTTCCTCTTCACGGCCATAATGCAGCAACATTGGGATCAGATTGAGCATATCCCTTTCGGGCAGGCGGAAGTTCAGCAAGCGGTCAACGGCCAGGCGGCCGCGTTGCTGCAATGCGGGATTTTCGTTTGCATACTTCACGGCCAGCCGAGCGATGATCCATTCTCGTGCGAGAATGTCCGATGATGCGGTCAAATCCATCGCGTCGAGTACCGCGACGGTTTCGCCGTATTGCTGTAATCTCGTGTAGAGCAAAGCCAAAGCGAGGTTCGCAGGAGCATTCTCATCTCCTGTGCTTGCGTGAACGAGTTCCCAAAGTTCCGCATCGGGATTACGTACAGGTACTTCGGCAGGCGGTTCGCCTTCGATCACCACCCGGATGGGCATCGGTGCCGGTCTCGTATCCCTTCGCTCCCGTGCCCGAATGGCCGACCGGCGAAACGCAAGCACCCGGCGATGCAATTCATCAATTTCCGACGGTTCATCCGCCGCGTTGTAATTCGGCAAAAGCGCATAAATCGCGGACCGGTCAATTGGCCGATCGCCTTGCAATTCCGACCGGAAACGCGTCAGCGAAACCGCGGGCGGTGCCGTCTGCGGCGCCCGAACGGGCAAAAAATCCGCCGGTGCCAATCCGAGTTCGTCAAGAACCTGGTCAAGAACCTGAATGGCATACTCGGCAAGGAGTTCCTCGGGATATTCCGCCATCCGAATGTAAAGCAGGGCGCGTTGCCAATCGGGCGCGCCCGATTGGGCAATGTGCCGGACAATTTGCCAAATCGTATTTTGACCGGCCCGTTCATCAATTTGCGGTTGCAGTATTTCCGGCGGGATGATGCGGTATTGCCGATTAAACCGAAGCAAATCCAACAGCCAAATTTCGAGCCGCAAACGGTTGATTGCGGTTTCACCATCGGAAGGGAACAGAGCACGCAGTTCCGCAAGCGTATCACGCAGGGCGGTGGGCGCCTCGCTCTGTGCCGCAATGTCCCGATTGACCGCTTCCCGAATCAAAAATCCCAACGCGAGAAATTTCGCATCGTGCAGCGTTTTAACCATCGAAACATCGCCTGCCGATTGCAAGCCGCGAACTTGAAAAAGCACCGGCAAAAATTGATCCTGCACGGCCAGCGAAGCATTGAACTCCGGCGGTGCTACGTCGGAAAATATGAACGATTCGGATCGGCCTGCGGGAACAATCGCCGCCGTCGGCTCGTTCATGGTGTTCGCCCAAAAGTCCTTCACCAACGGCTCGACCGGTTTCCCCTGCCGGGCGTCGGTCAAAATCCGGCGGAATTGGATTGCCCAGTGTTCCGGTTCATGTATTTCCAAAAAGTCCAAGGCTTGGACGGCAAGATCGTATTGTTCCCGGCGGAGCATCGTGTCGATCAATTCCAGTCGGCCTTCCAAGTTACCCTGCCGAAGGAGTTGGTCGAAAAACAGCCGGCGTGTTCCTGCGGTATCGCCGAGTTTATCGTAAAGATAAAACAGATGGTTCTGCTCCCTCGGGTCATTCGCGCGTTGGGCAAGCATTTCCTGATACCGGGCGGCGGCGGCGTAATCCGCAAGCCGTTCCGACAGGGCAACGAGTTCCCGAAGAACCCCCTGCGAGGACTCCTCGTCCGCGGGCATATCGAGCAGCATTTCCAGCGTGTGCAATGCTTCTTCATCATCTCCTTGGAGCGTAAACACACGGGCGAGGGCTTGAAGGGCCTCCCGGCGGTGGGCGTGATTCTTGCTTAAGTGCCGAAAATGCTCGACCAAGTCGGCATCGCGGGCCAAGTTGCTGTATGCGTTCGTCAGGATTGCGACGACGGACAACTTGCCAGCAGCGTTATCAAGCCGATCATAGAGCCGCCATAACAATTCGACGGCTTCTTCGTGTTGCTCCGCATCGGCCAGCGTTTGGGCGAGCATCCGCAGGATGTCGGTATTGCCGGGCTCAAGGTGCAGGGCTTGACGCAGCAGCCGTACGGCCTCTTCCTGACGATGTACGCTCAAAAACAGGTCGGCAACGAACCGCAGCCGTTGGGCGTTTGCGGCAACGGCATTGCCGGTGCCGAGCCCGATTAGGTTTTGGGTCGATTCGAGTGCTTGCTGGAGTTCGCCGTGTTGGATTTGCAGCGTGATAATCTGTTGCCAATAGTTGCCTGCTCGGGCGGGATCTTCCCGGACGAGTTGGCGATAGAGTTCGATGGCCGCAGCGGCGTTGCCGGTTTGTTCGTGTAGTTCCGCCGCGAAACTCGTGAGAACCGGAGGGCTAACACCTCCCGCTCTTGCGCTTCCGTCCCCCGCGAAACTCGCGAGAACCGGGGGGCTAACACCCCCCGCTCTTGTGCTTCCGTCCGCCGCGAAACTCGCGAGAACCGGGGGGCTAACGCCCCCCGTTCTTGCGCTTCCGTCCTCTGCTCTTGCGCTTGTTAATGTCCCGATTGCCGACGCAAAATCCCCCGCCGCGTGGTGCAGTGCCGCAAGATGCCAAGCCGAACGGACGTCGCAATCTTCCGATTGCGGCTGCGATTTTTGGGCAATTTCAATCATTTCGGCAGTTTTGTGCAATGAGCGAACGAGTTGAATGTATTGCTGCAAAAACAGGGCAAATTGCTCATCACTTTCGATGCGGTTTGCCGAGTCGCGAAACCGTTCGGCAACTTCCAACAGACTTTCCGGCGTGTCGAGCCGCAATAAGGCTTCGATATATCGGTATTGCAGCGTCCAGCCCTGCAAATTGTCGTGAAAATGTTCATTTCGTACGGCATTCCGCAGGACATCCGCTGCTTCGGGAATGTATCCCCAGGCGAGGAGCAGTTGCCCGGCGTGGGCCGCATCGCGGGGCGAGTCGGCCAACAACGTTTCCAATACCCGTTCCCGTTGACGCGATTGATGATAAAACGCGGCCAAGTGTTCCCGATAGGAAAAATCGTGCGGACGCAGGGACAACGCATCCTGATAATACCGTTCCGCCTCGGCGTGGAATCGGCTCCGCAAAAACAAATCCGCAACTTGCACCAAAGCGACGGGATCGTTCGGCGACCGGCTCGCAATCCGGTGCCAAATTTCGGCGGCCTCGAAGCGACGCTGATATTCTTCCAGTGCGGGATGCTGCAAAACCAGCGATCCCCAGCGAATCAGATAATCGGGCTGATTCGGGACAATTTGGTCAATCATCCGAAACTGCTCGATCGCTTCGACTATGTCCTGACGCTCGGTGAGAAGGTCGATCAGCAGCAGCCGCAGGGAAACATTGGACGGCGAAACTTGGATGGCATCGGACAGCAATTTTTCGGCTTCGGGGCTTCGGTCGGCCCGCTGAAGCGTTTGAACGAGCCGGCGGAGCGACGCGGTATCGCCGGGCTGACGCGAGAGCCGATTTTGATAAAACGCAACTTGCCGATCAAGATCGCGGTTGCGTTGGAAGATGCGTTCGATTCGGGAATGTACGGTATGGGCGAGATAACTTTCGCTGTCCAGCATACCGAGCAGCGCATTGAGGTCATCCAACGCCGCGGTGTCTTCACCGCGGCGAAATAGAATGTCGGCAACGGCGAGCGAAAGTTGAATCCGGTCGAACGGTTCGTCGGTCAGCGGAATCAAATGCCGATATTGCTGCAGGGCTTCATCGAGTCGGCCATCGAATTCCAGGGATTCGGCAATTTGAACGAGGACATCGGGATCGTTCGGGAACAGGGCGGCAAGTTGGTTCCAGGCGGCGAGCGATTTTTCCGAGTTGCCTAATCGGGCATAGGCGAGGGCGAGTGTTTGCAATACGGTTCGCCGGTCGATTCGGCTTCCGGCATGGTTTTGCAGGCGTGCGTCGGCGTGTTCGAGGGCGGTAACGGCTTCGTGGATTCGCCGTTGGTTCAAAAGCACTTCGCCGAAATAGAGCATCGGCAAAAAGTTGCTCGGGTCGAGTTCCGCGGCGGTTTGAAAGGATGCGAGGGCGAGTTCGGTTTGGTTACGGCGTTCCGCAACGAGGCCGAGCAGGAGTTGTGCATTGGGATTGGCGGGATTGTTTTGAACGGCAGCCAGGCAATTTTGGAGGAAATCATGACTGCGTCCGGCATCGACGTAGTGTTCGTAAACTCGGTCGAAGGCAGTTCCGCGTTTAGGCGAACGGGCGAGGATTTCTTGGTATCGTTCGAAGATGCGGAATTGGGTATCGTTGGCGAGGCAGGCGGAGCCGAGGAAGAGGAGAGCGAGCAAAGCGAAGCGGGACATGGTGGTATTATAGTCTATGTGCAGAGCGCACGAGCCCGGGGCGTTAGCCCCCGGGTTGGTCTATCAAAGAATATCATATGTCGAACCCGGGGGCTTACGCCCCCGGCTCGTGCGCTTACATTCTTGCGCAATAGGCTCGTCTTTTCAATACCGTACGGGAAACGATACCGGATGCCGTTCCGGCGGATGCGAAGAAAATATCACCGAATTGTTCGATGCTGGAGGACTCTTAACCAACGCATCCAAAAATGGCTCCGAAGGTCCATTCAGGACAATCACATTACTCCGCATGCCCGGATTCCGCGTCGAACTCATCACAATCACAATCACTTCGTCGCCGTCCTGCTTGCCGCGGTTGACCTCCTCCAGCGTCGCTTGCTCTTCCAGACTCATTTCGCTTCGACGAGCAGCATACAACGGTGCAGGATTCGCCTCAAGCGGTTTCAATGCCGCCAAAACCGGCGGAGGCGGTTGCCGCGTCGGTTCGCCAAGCGACGGGTTTTGATGGATATGGGCAAGATTGAGATTATCCAAGACGTGGCGAATCATATGCGGCGGTACGAAATGACCATCATTTTTGATGGGGCAGCCCGTCAGACAGACGCCGATTAAATATCCCTCGCTGCTAAAGAGTCCGCCGCCGCTGCGCCCGCCGACCGGCGCGCCGGAAACTTGGATATAATGAAACGGCATCCCATTTTTCTTCACTTCGCTGATTCGATCGACGGACATAATCTGATGCGTCCGCACGGTAGGATTTCCGCCGTGATCGCAACCGACGCTCCAAGCCGACTGCAATGGCTGAACTTGATAAGAAGCGGGCGCAATCGGAATTGCCCGAACCGGACTGGGCGGAGCAATGACAACGAATGCCAAGTCGATGTCCAAATCGTAGAATAGGCAAGAACCGAGAACACGCATGGTCGAGTTTTCGCCGAAGAGGTGTACTTCGATGCGTCCTTGCCCTTTTGATTCCCGAAAGATGTGTCCGCAGGTCAAAACGAGAGCTTGCATGCCCTCGGGACCCGGTCGGGTATCAATGATGGTGCCGGTTCCCCAATCGTGTCCGACTGCGGAATCGACGCGGAGTTTTACGGAGGAATTGATTAAGGGCGTTTGAGCGGCAGCGGCGGCTGGCAAGCAAATTGTCAAAAAAAGCAGAGCAAGAACGGTTCGCAATCTCGACATAAAAAATGGGGCCTCCGTGCTTTTAGGGAAATTCGTCCTTGAATTTCCGCGTAACCTTGTACCGGGGAAGTGTAGTGAAAAACGCCTTGCAAAACAAGGGCGAATTTTGATGGACGTGTCCGTGGACCGTCATTCCGGCTTGCCGGAATCCAAAGGTAGGCACCCGACCGCACAAGGTAGGCACCCGACCGCCGGGCGGGTGCGTCGGCGAAAGCCGGGATCCAGGCATTGCGTGTGATGCCAGTTCTTCTGGGTCCCGGCTTGCGCCGGGATGACAGCGGCTTGCTCCGGCTTGCCGGAATCCAGAGGTAGGCACCCGACCGCCGGGCGGGTGCGTCGGCGCAAGCCGACCGGAAGGCTCTCTATGCGGCAAGCCGCAGTTGCCGCCCGGCGGTCGGCAACCTACCTTCAACATCCGAATCGCACACAAGGTCGGCAGCCGACCGCCGGAAATCGCCTTGAATTTATCCCGCATCTTGCCGATAATAAAGGACATGAAAGCCAATCCCCGGCGGCGAAAATTACAAGTTCAACGCGTCGAAAAACTTTCCGGCCTGCACTCGCGGCTCGACGGTTTTTTGCGGTACATCACCCGGGAACTGCAACTGGCCGATAACAGCATTGACGCATATCGCCGCGATATGGAACACTTTTTCCAATGGCTCGGCAACCGCTCCGTCGAACGGCTGCACGTCGATTCGCTTGCCGATTACATCGTTTGGCTCGAACAACGCCAACTCGCGCCGGCGTCCCGAGCACGGCATATCGTTTCGCTCCGCATCTTTTTTCGCTATCTGCAACTCGAAGGCGTTCTGCTCGACAATCCCGCCGAACTGTTGGGCAGTCCCAAACTTTGGGAACGCATGCCGCAAGTCCTCACGCCGGGTATGGTTGTCGAACTGCTTCGGGCACCCGAAGAAAATTCCGACAAACTTTGGCTCCGCGATAGGGCAATTTTGGAATTTTTCTACGCGACCGGCTGCCGATGTGCCGAATTGGTGAACCTCAAATTGCAGGATATTCACCCCGCCGAAGGATATTGCCTTTGTACGGGAAAGGGGAATAAGCAGCGCATCGTCCCGTTGGGGAAACGGGCGATTGCCGCTTTCGCCTTATGGATGAAACACGAACGGGAAGTCGTATTAAAACGGCGAAAAGAGGGAAGGAATTCGCATTTCCAGGTGCTTGGTTGGGATACCGACGAATCCAAAATGAAAGTGGAAGTCCCCTGGGCGTTTTTGTCTTTTAAGGGCTACAAAATGCGTCGGGAGGCAATGTGGAACCTGATAAAAAAGTATGCGTTTAGGATTGGCGCCCCTACGTGGACGAGTCCGCATACATTACGGCACAGTTTTGCAACGCATATGCTCGTTGGCGGAGCGGATTTACGGCAAGTGCAGGAAATGCTCGGCCACGCAACGATTGCAACGACGCAGATTTACACGCATGTCGATATGACCCGGCTCAAGTCGATCCATGCGAAGTGCCATCCGCGGGGATAGGGCGCGCACTTGACAAAACGCATCGCCTAGCCGATAATGCAGGCCTTCGGAAATCACCTTTTTCTCCGTCAACAACTTCCGATTTTGTGAATTCAGCAATCTTCTCCGGGCCGTCTAACTTGGTCCAACTCGCTCAATACCGGGCCGAAATCGAATCAAACGAACCCGCTTTCACCTACCTCACCAACGGCGTTGACAATGAGATCGTCATGACCTACGCCAGCCTCGATCGGCAAGCCCGACGCATTGCCGCCTGGCTCCAGAATCGCAATATGTTCGGGCAACGCGTCCTTCTTCTCTATCCGCCCGGTCTCGACTTCATCGCCGCCTATTTCGGCTGTCTCTATGCCGGTGCCATCGCCGTCCCCGTCTATCCCCCGAGGCGCAATCGCTCCATCCTTCGCATCCAATCCGTTGCCAACAGCGCACAAGCCGCCGTCGCCCTCACCACCGAAGACGTCATCAAAACCGTCGATGGGATGCTCGTCGAAGCCCCCAGCCTCAAAAATATCGTTTGGCTCGCGACCAGCACCCTCGCCGAGGGGCTCGAGGAAAAATGGGTATTCCCCAGCATCACTCCCGAAACCATCGCCTTTTTGCAGTACACCTCCGGCTCGACCGGCACTCCGAAAGGCGTGATCCTCACGCACGGGAATCTGCTGCACAATTCCCAAATGATTTATCGGGGATTTGAACACACCCGAACGGCCCGAGGCGTGTTTTGGCTGCCCAGTTATCACGATATGGGGCTCATCGGCGGAATCGTCCAACCGCTTTACTGCGGCAGACCGAATATCATCATGTCGCCGCTCTCCTTTCTGCAAAAGCCGTTTCGCTGGCTCGCCGCCATCACCCGCTACAAAGGAACAACCAGCGGCGGGCCAAACTTTGCATACGATCTGTGCGTCCGAAACATCACCGAAGCCCAAATTGATGAACTGGATTTGAGCAGTTGGACGGTCGCATTCAACGGAGCGGAACCCGTCCTGGCCGAAACGATGGAAGCGTTTGCCCGAAAGTTTGAACGGTGCGGTTTCCGCTATGAAGCCTTTTATCCGTGTTTCGGACTGGCCGAAGGCACCTTGATCGTCTCCGGCGGGTACGTCAAGCAGCGGCCAATCATTCGTTCGCTGGATCCCAAAGAGTTATCCGTTGGTCGTGCGGTGGAAGTTCGGGAACGCCGCATCAGCAAGGTCGTCCGTTATGTTTCCAGCGGACAGGCACTGATGCCGGATGAACGGATCGCGATTGTCGATCCCGAAACCTGCGTTGAATGTCCCGACGGCATCGTTGGCGAAATTTGGGTCAAAAGCCCGAGCAACGCCAAGGGATACTGGGATTCTCCCGAAGCGACCAAGCAGATATTTCACGCCGCGATCAGCGAGACGGGCGAGTCGCCCTTCATGCGGACGGGCGACCTCGGTTTTATGGTCGGCGGCGAACTTTTCGTAACGGGCCGAATTAAAGATTTAATCATCGTGCGCGGCGTCAATGTGTATCCGCAGGACATCGAAATGACCGTCCAAAATGCCGCTCCCAATCTTCGTCCGCTGGGCGGGGCCGCCTTTATGGTGAAAGACGATGCCGAAATGCCGCAAGAGCATTTGGTCATTGTACAGGAACTCGACCGGCAATTCAAGGGCGAGCCTGCCGATGTGTACACCGCAATCCAAAAAGCCGTCGCCCTGGAACATGAAATCCCCGTCAAGGGAATCGTGCTGATTAAATCGGGCAGCATTCCGAAGACATCGAGCGGGAAGATTCAGCACCACGCATGCCGAAATGGTTTTCTCGACGGCTCGCTCAAAGAGATTGACCGCTGGGTTTCCGGCGATGTTTCCTTCCGGCTTGTCGAAGGCGGCGAAGCGGAGAATGCCCTGCACGAAGCGACCGGATTGACCGATTCCGACGACCATAGCCGAATTGTTCGGGGGAGTCGGCCAGTATCGTTCGCCGCCGAGGGCCCGGTGCGGCCCGTTTTGCCGGAAACACCGCCGGAAAAACCGCAACACATGCTCCTCAAGGAGTTGCCCGCGACGACCCCCGAGCAATCCACGCTTTCGCTGATTTCGATGGACGAGATAGCGGCAGTCGTCCTGGAAGAGGTTCGCAAAATCGCCAAGGAACGCGCCGCACACTTAACCATCGAGACCGATATTACGGAACTCGGCCTTGATTCTTTGGAGCGGATGGAGATTTTGGCGTCGCTCGAAGACCGATTTGGCGGTCAGTTTCCCGAGTCGATTTTACCGGAACTCTTCACCGCCCAGCAGGTGCTCGATGCCGTCTTGCTTTACCTGGGTACGGGCCCGCGAAAAACGATTGAGCAGGGCCGAAGCCAGCCGAGAACGGCAATCCCGGCGGAAGACTACCAATTTGCGCAGTTTCCCGAATACCTGCGGTTGAAGTCGGGACTCGATTCGCTTCAGGGGACCGGCTTGAACCGGTTCTTTGACGTGCATGAAGGCATCACGAATGACCACGCGATCATCGACGGCAAAAAATACATCAATTTTTCAAATTACAACTATATCAACACGTCCGGCGATCCCGACGTTACGGCAGCGGCCGTCGAAGCCTGCGAAAAATACGGGACGAGCGTCTCCGCGAGCCGCCTGGTTTCGGGAAACAAGCCGATTCACCGCGAATTGGAAAACGCGATTTCCCAATTTTTGGGCTGTGAAGACACGCTCGTTTTCGTCGGCGGGCATTCGACGAACGAAGGCGTGATCGGACACCTTTTGAACGAACGGGATATGATTTTGTTCGATGCGCTTGCTCATAATAGCATCGTGGAAGGGGCGTTGCTGTCCGGTGCGAGGCGTCGGCCCTTCCCGCATAACGATTGGGAGGCCGTCGATTGGATCCTGAAAAAGCATCGGGCCGATTACCGACGCGTGCTGATTGCCGTCGAGGGCGTGTACAGTATGGACGGCGACTATCCCGACTTGCCGAAGTTTATCGAGGCCAAAAAGCGGCATTCGGCAATGTTGATGGTTGATGAGGCGCATTCGATCGGGATTTTGGGCGCGACGGGCCGCGGGATCGGCGAACATTTCGCCGTGGATCGCAGTGATGTCGATATCTGGATGAGTACATTGAGCAAAACGTTCGCGAGTTGCGGCGGATACATTAGCGGGACGAAGGAGTTGATTGAATACTTGAAATATACGGCACCGAATTTTGTATTTAGTGTGGGGATTTCCCCCCCGAACTGTGCAGCGGCGTTGGCGGCATTACGGGTACTGGAGCGTGAGCCGAATCGGGTGGAGCAGTTGCGGAAAAACAGCAAGTTGTTTTTGGAATTGGCAACGGCGGGCGGGTTCGATACGGGAATGAGTCGGGATTCTTCGATTGTGCCGGTGATCTTGGGCAATTCGATGTTGGCATTGCACATTTCACGGGCATTATTTGATCGCGGCGTGAATGTGCAGCCGATATTGCATCCGGCGGTGGAGGAGAAGGCGGCTCGGCTTCGATTTTTCATCACCTCATCGCACACGGAAGAGCAGATTCGCTATACGGTTGACGCAATGACGCAGGTGTTCAAGTTGCTGTGAGTGCAAGGGCCCGCCAGCGGCTTGACAGCCGAGTGCCTTTCCGGTACAATCGGCAACATCATAATGCCCGAAACCAAAAACACGCCGTAATGACATCGGATTTCAATGCACCGGAGATGAACATTCCCGCCGCAACCAACGAAACGACAGACGTTTTGGGAATGCAGTCCAACACGTACTGCATGCTGCTCCATCTTTCCCAACTGCTCAACGTTTTGCTGCCGCCCTTCGGCATCATCACGCCGATTATTATGTGGGCGATTGCCAAAGACAAACATGCCGAAGTTGATGCACACGGAAAAGTCGTACTAAATTGGCTAATTAGTTGGTACATCTATATGACCGTTGCCGCGGTCCTGGTTTTCGTTGCCGTTGGAGTGCTTTTAATACCGGCCCTGATGATACTGATGTTTGTGTTCCCGATTCTCGGAGCGGTCAAAGCCAATACCGGAGTGGTGTGGCGCTATCCGCTGAGCATTCCGCTGTTTAAGTAGGCAATGCGTGAGAGTGTCAGGTAGGATGCCGACCGCCGGGCGGCATCGTCGGCGTGAGCCGACTGAAGTTCCAATTCGGCTGCGCCGATGCAGTCGCCCGGCGGTCGACTGCCTACCTCCAGTGCTTGACATTTTCGCGTTTTCGGATACCATGGACGGTACTGGAAGGAATTTGCCGGCAGTATGGCCGGATTTGGACTATGCTCGCTCTGCTCGCGTCGATTTTGTCGTTTATATTGCCCTTTTTGTCGGTCTTTCTGATTGTTATCATCCTGCTCCAACGCGGAAGAGGCGGAGGATTGGTCGGTGCATTCGGCGGTATGGGCGGGCAAAGTGCCTTCGGCGCGAAAGCCGGCGATGTCTTTACCCGAATTACCATCGTCCTGGTCTGCATCTGGATTTTTTGCTGCATCATCGTCCTCCTGGGTATGAAAGAACGGGCCGACGCTCCGCCCGCTCTCTTCGGCAGAGGGCCGCAACCCGTCGCCGCCGCTTCCGAACTCGCTCCTTAACATAACTGCTTATGACGCAAGAATTTGATGAAACCATCAGCAAAATCACGAAAGAAGAAATCAGCGGAAAAGGGATTACCGTTGGATACCGAGCCGTCAGCGTTTTGGCCGTCATCGCTCTCGTGCTGTCGCTCTTCACGCCGCTGATGCTGCTGAGCAACTGGTTCATCCTTTTCCCCTTGCTCGGTGCGATTTGCGGCATCTTCGGACTGTACAACATTTTATCCTGTCCCTTCGACTACACCGGTCGGGGCTTCGCCCTGGGCGGAATCATCTTTTCCTTCGTGATTGGGATCGCCGCCGCCGGTTGGGGAACGTATCTCTACTATTTCAATATCCCGTATGGATATACGGCGGTCAGTTTTCTGGAAATGCGGCCCGACGAGCGGACGGGCCGGGTGCCGGAACACATTATGCAACTTGCACAAGAGCAGCGTAAGGTTTACATTCGGGGATTTATGTATCCGGGTCGGCAACTGTCGGGCATCCAGAATTTTATTTTGGTTCGTGCGAAAGAGCACTGCAAGTTTTGCGCGACGCAGTTGAATCCGTTTGATATGGTCAGTGTTCACTGTACGGGTGAGTTGCGGGTCCCGTTTCGCACTCGGGCGGTGCATGTCGGCGGCGTGCTCTACTACAATGAAGATTACCATTCAAATCTCGGCGGTGTGCCGTTTCATATCGAAGCCGATTTGTTCCGGTAGCGGGGCCCAGAATAGGGTATAATAACGTCTGGCCAAAGGGCAGGGATTGCTCTCGTTTTTATGGATATTCCGAAAAATTTCAAACCCAGTTATTACGAAGATAAAAGCAACATCGGAGTGCTGCTTCGGTTCCTAGTCCGACACGGCGAAAAATTTGCGTTGGGCATTGCCGTTTTGTTCGGCCTCTATTTCGCCGCCAGCATCAGAAATTATCAGCCGTTGGCCTGGCATCCCAGCGAAATGGAACAGCGGGCCGAGGATGCCGAAAGTACCATCGTGAGCAATACCCATACCACCGCAGAAGGGCAAGCACGGTTTTTCGATTACGCAACGCGGGCGGAGCATTTCAAGCGTGATGTTTCCCTCGAGCCCTACCGTCATCTTTCCGCCTGGCGGCCGGTATTGCATCCCCCGCCTTCGCTTCGCGGCAACTTCGAGATTTTGACGGCATATGGCCTCCATGCCGAGCCCGCCCGGCGAGCGGGCGCGGCGGCACTGGGAGTCATCCCCCCTATTTGGCACCGTCCGCCCATGCCCGGTGCGCCCTATCCTGCGGAAAACACTGCCATTTGGGTCAATCTTTACGGAACGATCCCCCATTGGGAACAGGGGGAAATTTTCAACCAAACTTTCGACGAACCGGCCAATCCCAACGAGCCGTGGTATGCGTATTACGAATTGGAACGGGCTGAAATCCTGCCGAACGAAGACTTTGACTGGCAGCCGGTCATCGTCTATCCCGGCGTGGTCCCGACCGCCGAGGATTCCGACGCTTCTTTGGATCGGCTGATCTCTTTGGCGCAGCGTCAGGCCGCGATTCGGGAGCCGAATATGCTCCTGTTTTCGGATTTCGATGTCGAACCAGCCCGAACGTATGCCTATCGGATTCGACTCTATCTTGCCAATCCGAATTACAATTTGCAGGAAACATTCACCGAGGAAGGGGTCGACACGCAGAGCGAGTTCATCCAGTCGGATTGGAGCGATTTCGCCAGGGTTTACATGCCGGATCGGACATTTGTGCAGTTGCGTTCGGTAGTTCCGTCCGATCAGGCGAATTTTCCTCGGCAATCAGCACCGCTTCAGCCGGTTCGGGGAACGTTTATTTTGGATTATTTTGACATAGAATTGGGTCAATCGTTGCCGACGGTGGAAAGGGCGGGCGTGCTTCGCGGGATGTTGCTCAATGTTTCCAGGGAAGAGGCGAATCGAATTATCAATCGGGGCAAGGCACCCGAAGAGGTTGTGAGCGTCAATTTTCCCGATACGGGATTGCGATCGGGCGTTTGCGTTATGGATTTGAGTGGAGGTCGTCCATTTCAGAAGCGTACGACGCGTGAGGCGCAATCATCGCCGGATTTATCCGTTCCTGCGGGAGCGTTGTTATTGTTGCCGGACGGCTCAATGCAGGTGATGCGTTAGCCGCACGAGCGAGCAAGGGCGATCTCGCGCAAGAAAGGGCGCGCACGAGCCGGGGGCGTGAGCCCCCGGGTTGATCTATCAAAGAATATCATATGTCGAAGAACCCGGGGGCTGACGCCCCCGGCTCTTGCGCTATGCGCTCTCTTGCTATTTTCCCGCAACGCAGTACACTGGAAGCGATCCCGCCCCGCATCCGTACCGCAATGCTCGAACTCGGAATCAATATCGATCACGTCGCCACTATTCGACAGGCTCGCAAAACCGTCGAACCCGATCCCGTTTGGGCCGCCGCACTCGCCGAACTCGGCGGGGCTGATTGCATTACCATTCATCTTCGCGAAGACCGTCGGCATATCCAAGACCGCGATGTGAAATTGCTCCGCGAAACCGTTCGGGCAAAACTCAACCTCGAGATGGCCTGTGCCGAAGAAATCATCCAAATCGCCCTCGAGGTCAAACCCGACCAAATCACGCTCGTTCCCGAACGCCGCGAAGAAATCACCACCGAAGGCGGCCTCGACGTCATCACTCAACTGCAGCCGATGACCGAAACCGTCAAACGGCTGCAAAACGGCGGCATGTTCGTGAGTTTGTTTCTCAATGCGGATCCCAAGCAGATCGAGGCGGGCCTCCAGACCGGCTGCGATGCGATTGAACTTCATACCGGCAACTATGCGGATGCGGAAACTGCAAGAGACCGCGAGGCCGAATGGCATCGGCTGCAGGTTGCGGGCACGATGATCAGTGCTGCGGGGAAGCGGCTGCATGCGGGCCACGGATTGACGTATCACAATGTGTTGCCGATTGCGTTGATTCCGCAGATGCGGGAACTGAACATAGGGCATTCGATCGTATCGCGAGCGGTTTCGGTCGGGATGCAAGAAGCCGTCGCCGAAATGAAACGGCTATTGGCTCAAAGGTAGGCAGCCGACCGCCGGGCGGCTGCGTCGGCATAGCCGACTGGATGGCTCAAAATGCGGCAAGCCGCAGTTGCCGCCCGGCGGTCGGCAACCTACCTAATATGCGCTCCCGTCTTTTTTTCCCGGCCGCAATATGGTATCCTTACGGGAGTCGATATTTTTTCATCATTCACCCCAAACCGAAAGGATAGTACCGTGGCCGTTAGCAAACTTGATGCCCTTTTTAATCCCAAATCCGTCGCCGTCGTCGGTGCCTCCACCAGACCAGGCACCGTCGGAAATGACCTGCTCCTCAACCTCGTCCGAGATAAATACGTCGGGAAAATCTATCCCGTCAATCCAAAAGCCGAAGAACTCTACGGCCTGAAAGTCTATCCCACACTCGATGCCATTCCCGACAGCGTTGACGTTGCCGTCCTCATCCTTCCCGCACGTGCCGTCCTCGGCGTCGTCGGCGAAGCAAAAGCCAAGGGCATCAAAGGGCTCATCTGCATCTCCGCCGGCTTCAAAGAATCGGGACATGAAGGCGCAGAACGGGAACAAGAACTGACCAAACTCGTCCGCGAAGCCGGAATCCCCCTCATCGGCCCAAACTGCCTCGGAGTCATCAGTCCCGCTCTCAATTTTAATGCCACTTTCGCCGCGAAAACTGCTCTCAAAGGCAATCTCGGGTTTATCTCCCAAAGCGGTGCGTTTTGTACCTCGGTACTCGACTATGCCGAAGCGAGAAAAATTGGATTCAGCAAGTTCGTCAGTTTCGGCAACAAAGCCGACATCAAAGAAAGCGACCTTCTTGAATATCTTGCCGACGATCCCGAAACCAAAGCGATTGCGATGTATCTCGAGGACATCGGCGACGCTGGCCGCTTCGTCGAAGTGGCCTCCAAAACCTTTTGGGAAAAAGGCAAACCGATTCTCTGCATCAAATCCGGCCGCAGTGCCGAGGGAGCCAAAGCCGTCAGTTCGCATACCGGTTCGCTTGCGGGTTCCGATGCCGAATACGATGCGATTCTCAAACAATCCGGCGTGCAACGCGTCGATACCATTTCGGAACTTTTCGACTTGGCGGCACTCTATACGACGCAGCCGATGCCCAAAGGCAACCGATTGGCAATCATTACAAACGCCGGCGGGCCGGGTATTATGGCAACCGATGCGGCAATTGCTGCCGGTCTGACGATTGCACCGCTCGTGGATGCAACGAAAGCGAAACTCCAACCGCCGGTGTTGCCGGAAGCCGCCGCTCTCAACAATCCGGTCGATGTCATCGGTGATGCCCGAAGCGACCGTTATCAAGCCGCCGTCGATGCCGTGATGGGCGACCCGAATGTCGATTTGGGTGTCGTCGTGCTCACTCCGCAGTCGATGACCGATACCGACAAAATCGGCGAAACGCTGCCAGCAATTATCGAAAAACACGGCAAACCGGTCGTAGCGGCCTTTATGGGTATCAAGGAAGTTGCGGAAGGCGTCGATAATTTGGTGCAAAAGGGCGTGCCGAATTATGCCTTTCCCGAAGATGCGGTCAAATCGCTTGCCGCTGCCGTTCGGCTCGTCGAAATGCGTGCCGTGGCCAAACGGGAATATGTCGAATACAAAGACGTCGATGCGGCCAAGGCGGGGAAAATCATTGCCGACTACCTCGGCAAAGACACGGAGCGATACCTCACGCAGGCGGAATGCCGGGCATTGTTCGAGTGCTATAAGTTGCCGTTATTGAAAAGCGGCATTGCAAAATCGGCGGACGAAGCGGCGAAAATCGTGTCGGACATCGGCGGCAAAGTCGTGATGAAGGTGATGTCTGCCGACGTGAAACACAAATTCGACGACGGCGGCGTGCTGCTCAACATTGAGGGAGCGGATAATGCCAAGAAGGGGTACGATACGATTTATGCAAACATTGGCAAGAATGTGCCGGGCGCGAAAATTGACTCGATTTTGATCGAGCAGATGGCCCTGGAGGGCGAAGAGGTGATCGTCGGCTGCAGTCGCGGCGGATTGGGCCCGTTGATGATGTTCGGCTTGGGCGGAACGTTTGTTGAGTTGATTAAGGATGTGCAATTCCGGTTGGCTCCGATGTGGCGGGTAACGGCGGAGGAGATGGTGCGTTCGATTAAGGCATTTCAGAAGTTGGATGGTTTCCGCGGCACGCCGAAACGGGATGTTGATACGGTCATAGATGTCATTTTGCGGATGTCGGCGATGGTGGTGAATCATCCTGAGGTGGCGGAGTTTGACATTAATCCGTTGATTGTGCATGCGGTGGGCAAGGGCGCATCGGTCGCGGACAGCCGCATCATGCTGCGAAGGGTGTAACGGCACCCAAATGGATAAAGAGCCGGGGGCGTAAGCCCCCGGGTTGCAGTTAAGAAAATAAAATTGACATGCCGAAAATTTCAAGTTTTTACGGAATTCGCATCGTTATGAACCATTGGGATTTCGGAAGACATCACTTGCCACACATTCATGCCGAGTATCAGGAGTTCGAAGCCGTCTATTCGATCCCTGATGGACGTTTGCTGACAGGAGGTCTTCCCCGACGACAAAAAAATATGGCCGAGAAATGGATCGATCAGCATCAAGACGAATTGGTGCAAAACTGGCAATTAGCCATTGTTGGGCAAAAACTGTTTGAAATTGATCCGTTGTTCTAGATTAGAGGAGTAATGATGAGTATATTGCAACCAACAACTTTGTATGCAGACGACCTCGATGACGAAATTGTCGATTCCGGTGTACCGACGAGTCCCAAGATTGTGCGAGTGCATCCGAACGACGATTTTTCCTTGACGGTTGCGTTCAAGACTGGCGAGGTCAAACGGTTCGATGTTACGCCCTACTTGGATGCGAGTGAATTTTTTAGAGAATTGGCAGACCCTGCATATTTCCGAAAAGTCTTCCCCGAAGGTTCCGCCGTCGAGTGGCCGCACGGACAAAGTTTGTGTTCCGATACCCTCTATCCGAATGGAATTCCCGTCGATGATTGACTATTTTGATCAACGCATTTGCAAGCATCGTCATTCCGGCGAAAGCCGGAACCCAGCGGAACCGTTATCACACGCAATGGCTGGTTCCCGGCGTGCGCCGGGATGACGGTTTCCGAACAAGTCTACAATCCCCTCTACTCTTCCTCCAAGACGATTTCAACATACGTATTCAGGTCGCCGAACCGGGATGAATGCAAAAAATCATGATCCAACGGCTTGTACGGACCAATAATGCTCAATGTGAACCGCCTAGATTCCACGCCGAGCGAGATAAGATATTCCCGAACGTTCCGAGCACGGGCATAAGCAAGACCATCCACCGTGTACAACGACTGTTCGGATTGCTCATTCCGCGAAGCATGGCCCCGAATAACAATCGAATACGGAAGCCCACGCAACTCGTTGGCAAGTCTGGATAGTGCCCGTTCACTCTCGTCGTCCAAATCCGCACTTTCCAGACCAAACGGAATAATCGCGAGATTCGTTACCGCTCTCCGCGGCCTCGGTTCCAGAGACAACGGATCATCCTCTCCCGTCGCACGCCTCGACAACGAAAACGATGGATCAGAGCGGATTGCCCTCATTCCGGTATGGGAAGCCCCTTCACGCACATAGCGCTCCCCGATCGCTTGCATCAAGCCGGACACCCTCTGCGATTCGATCGTGCTGATCGAAAAAAGCATGATGAAAAACGTGAGCAAAAGCGTCATCAGATCGCTGAAACTGATCATCCAAAACGGAGCAGTTTCTTCTTCGGCGGCTTCGTTGTGTCTTTTTCTATTCATGGTAAAGGCATCACTCGCTTACGCTTCGTGCTCTGTATTCGTGCTTTGTCTGTTAAAAATCACTCCTTCTCTGCCGGATGGAGGCGCTCCGGGAGGAATGTCGTCAATTTCAATCGGGTAATTCTTGGATGTTCGCCGTTCATCATGGAAAGAATCCCATTCATTTTCATTTCCATCGCAATGACTTCCTGTTTGTGGAAGTAACGCAGTTTGGCGGCATACGGAAGGAAAAACAAATTGGCACTGCTTATCCCGTAGAGCGTTCCCATCAGGGCAACGGACATATGCTGTCCGATCGTGTCGGGATTCATATGGGCGAGCATAAGAATCAAGCCGAGCAGGGTGGCAATGAGTCCGAAAACCGGCGCGACTTTTCCAAGCGTTGCCATCATATCCGCACCGACGGAGTGCCTGTTGCCGATGGAATCCATTTCCCGTTCCAAGACGGCAGTAACGACATCCGGTTGCATTCCATCGACGGCCATTCGGAGTCCCAATGCCAAAAAGCGGTCATCCAAATCGTCAATTTTGCTATCGTAAGACAGAATGCCGTCGTGGCGGACATTGTTGCTGATTTCGACAATTTCGTCGATGATGGCCTGCAGGTTGGGTTTTTTATAGGAAAAGACGATTTTGATCACGGAGGGCAGCCGCAGGCATTCATCCATTGAAAACGAAATCAGCAACACGCAAAAGACCCCGCCGCCGATGATGATTCCTGCTGCGATGTCGATGAAGCCGAGCGGATTGCCGCCGGCAAAGAAGATTCCGCCGAGTAAGACACCGATTGCGGCAAGGGTTCCGATCACTGAGGCTTTTTCCATGAGTCAAACGGTCATTGAGTCAAAACGGTCATTCCGGCGCAGGCCGGAATCCAGGCATTGCGTGCGATGTCGATTCCTCTGGGTTCCGGCCTTCGCCGGAATGACGATGCTTTCGCCAAAATGACGATGCTTTCGCCGGAATGACGCTTTTCAGGGTTTACGAACAAGTCTACTGTGTCGGTGATTTTACTGACGGCAGGCAAAAAGTCAAGAGAGTCGCTCCCGCGTCCGCTCTTTTTCTGCTAAAATGTTTCCCGTGAAACTATTACTCTTCGCCCTGCTCCTCTGCCCAACTCAAAATCATCTGCTCGCAGAATACTACGACCGCGCCCTGCCCACCATCGACCGATTCCTGCAACAACTCGATCGCGAACAAGATTTCGCCATCTTCACCCTCTTCAATAACATCGCCATCATCATCTCCGCTAATGCCGACCTGCAACAAGCGGAACCCGTAACGCATCTTCTGCGCATTGCCGAAGAAATGCAAGACAAAAATCCCGAAAGCCGAACCTTCGGCAATTTTCGCTGGTATTGGAGCAGTCCCGGCGTTACCGACCACAACGCCGCCGAGTTCGCGCTCGCTCGCATGCTCAGCATTCAACTTGATACTCCCAACGCCCTCGCCGACGAAGATCAACAAATCCTGCTCCGAATGCTCGAACGCTCCATCCCCGTTTGCATGAACCGCCGGATCCGTCCTGACTACACCAACATCGCTTTATACAATTCAATTCATTTGATTCTGTTGGGTCAAGTTTTCGAAAGGCCGGACGTTTTGCAAAAAGGCAAGCATCGGTTAAAAAATATCGCCGCCCATATCTGGAACCACGGCATCTTTGAGTATAACAGTCCCGCCTATTATCACATAAACATCGACTCCCTGCAACTAGGCCTTCGGCATGTCGACGATCCCGAAACAAAAGCGTTGATTCACGCCCTGCTGGAATTATTTTGGACGGATATGTCGCTGCATTGGTTCAAGCCCGGCCTGCGGTTGGGCGGCGCGCAAAGCCGAACCTATAATTATCTCGTCGGCATCAACGTTCACAAATTCCGGCTTCTCGCCTTCGCCGGTTTGTGCCCCTACGATCACGATGCCCGGTATCATGCCGTGCTGAATTCATTCCGGGCAGACCGAGCGGAACGGGCAGGCCGGGGCACCGCCTGGCCGTCGCCGGAAATCGTCGCTCTCAACGATCGGTATCCCCGTTGGGTTACACGGAATTGGGGCCGCGACCAAGGCCAATGGGCCGCGATGTATATGCTCGAAGACATCGCCCTCGGAACGGCCGGAGCGAAATACGATGCCCAGCAGAATATGGTGCTGACCGTCGACATTGCCGACTGCGGAGAGGTCGATGTACACAAAGACGCAATCGTGCGAGTACGGGACGAATTTGTTGTTTCGCGGTCGGACGACCACGCGTCAGACGACCATGATTCCGTAATCCGGCAATTTCAACCGCGGTCGTATTTCATTGCGGATGGGCGCGAAGACCCCTACGGGACGAAACTGTTTTCGACGGGGAGCGGCGGGCAACGGAAAGCATTGCATCTTGACGCCCTTTGGTTCGGCACGCAACGAACCGTCGACTCGCTCGGCCTGGTGCTGTATCCGCCGGAGATATTGAACGACCCGCAGGTCGTCAATGTGCAATCGCACTTCGTCGTCCGCAGGCCGAAAGAAATTTGGCTGGACGGTGAGCAGATTGTACTGCTTCCGAACGAGCCTGTCAAGGTAGGCAACAGGCCGATCGTATTTCGGTATGCAACGTGTGCCTTTGGAGTTCGCGTTGTATGGAGTCGGGACTTGCAGGGCCAACCGGCGGAAGTTTTTTTGGTTGATGACGGCAACGAACACGGCGTGTACCGTTTGACGGTGGAACATATGCCTGCCGCATCACCCGGCGACGCGCGTGCGATGCGAGAGAGGTACGCATCGCAGGGCGATACGGCCAATGCCGGTGCGGCCCTGTGGGTGCGGATTGATTCCGACGCTCGCGGAGATGTTTACGGAACCCGTGGCGCAAGCCAGGGGGTGATACACGTCGATTCTCCGGCTCACGCCGCGGGTTCTGCGAACGACATCGCGATCGCGGTTGCCGGTCGCGACGGCATTCTCTCCATTTCGCTTCGCGACGGCATCGTTCAAACGGAACCAGCCGCTCCGCTGGGGATTTTGACTTTGGACGGCAAGGATTTGGGCAGGCCGATTTTGGAACGGCTACCCGCCGCCGCGAATTTTGTCCAACGGCGTGATACGGCCGTGCCGATTGCCGTCAAACCCGAGGGGGCCTCTTGGGATGCGGAGTTGGGATATTCGTTTTTTGATGACATTGTCTCGGATGGGGCGGTTCGCATCAATCAGGGCGTGTCGTGGCAGTTGTTGGTAGAGCAATCGGGCGTGTACGAATTATGGGGCCGGGTGCAGACGGTCGATGCGGAGCATGATTCGTTTTGGGTTGAGTTTGCGGAACGGTTGCCGGATGGTTCGTTTATGCGGCGTTCGTTTCAGGCGGATTGGCATTTGGGCGTGCGAACGGATTGGACTTGGGTTCGTTTGCCGGAGTCGATTTTTTTATCGGAGGGCATTTGGCAATTAACGCTCAAGCCACGGGAGTACGATGGCCGGATCGACCGCTTGCGGCTATTGCCGGAAAGCGTTATCCGAGCAGATTTGCCATAGACCTGTTCGGAACGCCATTCCGGCGCAAGCCGGAATCCAGGGGAATCGGCATCACACGCAATGCCTGGATTCCGGCAAGCCGGGATGACAGTTTCTGAACCAGTCTAATGAAAACAACTTTTTTCCGCGGGGGAGCAATTCTACTTGCAGTTCGGGAAGCAATGGTCATCTATTTGCATTTTGCGACGCTGCTCGTTAATCGTTCCCGTATTTCGGAAGCCGTGAAAGAGCTGAAAAAGATGGCAGTAAAGAGGAGTCTGGAAAAAGAATCCCGAAGTAAAGATAGAAGAAAGTAAGAAACAAGTCAGAGTGGAGAACGAAACTCCTGACTCCCGTCTACTATCTTCTAAGTTCGCACCAACGATATAACGAAGAGTCTTCTCAATTTATCGCAGTAGCACTTGTTGCAGTAGCCAGTTCCGGTGCAGGCAATCGTGTCATGACCTCTTCACCGGGCGGCTCTTGGATGCAGGAACAAAGCAAAACGATTACCGCAAAAACATTGGCCGATGTGGACAGTCATACACTTCCGATAAAAGCAGAGAGATCATATATGCCGATAACATAAGCGTTGCCAGTTTGTTCTCCACCAAAGCCAATCTTCGGCAGTGCGGTCGTGCCAGTTTTTTGATTCAGAACCGCTCGTTCCTGTAACACTTATATCCAACTCATCCTTTTCACAGGACATAGCACTCGAATCAGAATTAATAATAATCTATACCGATGTTTCACTGAACAGAGTAATGCCTATGCACACGGCACATCGCACTCGGTATTTTGATTTTGATGATGATCCGACAGTTTCGCAGTTGCGAATCACGGTGTAGGATGTCTGCGAGCGGTTGGTGCAACGAGCAATACGCCGGTTTACGTGCCGTCGATGCAAATGTGTGGGCTTGCGGTGATGGTCACCGATGTGATCGATGAGTTTATTGTGCCGATGATACTCTCGAATGACGAGTCTTTTGAATACTCGATTCGATAACCGGTTGCATTCGCCACTGCTTGCCATTCCACACTGATCGTGTTACTTGCCGTCGCCTCTACATTGATAGATGTTGGTCTAGCGAGTAATGTAATCGAAAATTCCTTTTTTGTATTTGACTCGGTAACTTGGAGACAGTATTCGTACTCGCTTCCTACTACTAAATTGTCTTCGGAGAATTTCGTCAAATCGCGATATCGACTTTGTCGCTCTTAAAAATCGTTTTTCTTTTGTTACCAATAAGTTATATCAAAAAATTAGTGAACTGCCATTTCTGCCGCATTAAACCTCATTTCACTCTCCCTTGAAAAGTGTTTGACTGTTTTCGCCTGGTGGCTTGGTGCAGAACTCAGAAAATATCAAGGCACATCCGGCGCAGATGGCACTAAGTCACTTCCCCATTCCTTTTATTTTGAAAATCTGGACTTTTGAGATATTTATGGAATTTTTCGGCAAACAATGACGAGAAGTCTATAGCGAGGGCAAGTCGTCTTATGTGCATAAAATAGGGAAAAGGTTGTCTGTGCGAGTTAAGGCATGTTGCCAACAGCCAATTTGGGGTGTTTGGAAAAACACACAAGGCAGGCAGATTGCAAGAAGCCGAATGCGTACGATTTCCTAAAAAAGTGTTGTTTGGGAGTTGTTTTCGTTTTTAGGTCATGGGAAATTCCTTTAAATAAGTGTCGTTTGACACTTTTTATCATAGAATTTCTTTGCCGACAAATGAAAAGGCCTATCGCTAAACTTTTGAGCAATAATGGTTTAGGACGAGCGGTTCCAACCAAAGTGCGACACTTGGGAATCCGCATGGTAAATTGCCTGGGCTAACCGAAAAAGTGTTAAAATTATCGGTGTTTATTGCATATTGCCGATACTGCACACGTCTCATGAAAACAACTTTTTTCCGCGGGGGAGCAATCCTACTATTCCTGACGGCATGTTGGTTCGGCATGCTGGCGGTCCACGAACTCGGACACATTATGGCAGCCTGTGCAAGCGGAGCAGTCATCGAGCAGATCATCGTGTTTCCCATTTCCTGGACGAAGATACGCAATGTCGAGTATCCACTGTTTGTGTATGGAGCCGGTGCTGTTGCCGGAACGATGTTGCCTTTGTTCATTTGGCTCCTTGCCCGTTGGTTTCGCTTGAAAACGGAATATCTTTTCCGCTTTTTTGCGGGATTTTGTTTGATTGCCAATGGAGCATATATTGGATGTGATTTTTCCACAACCGGACCGAGCGATGCGGGCTTGCTGATCGAATATGGGGCCAACCGTTTGGTCCTCGTGATCTTTGGAGTATTCTGCATTTGCGTCGGCTTATTTCTGTGGCATGGACAGTCGCGATGGTTCTTTCCCGAACGCTAGAGCGTATTCATTTTTGCTTTGGCAAAAAATCGTCCTTCCGGCTTTCGCCGGAATCCAGCCGAGCGGCGTGCCGCGGCTCGGCTTTCTGGTTGTATCATTTTTTCGCGTGCTGCAATCGCCTTGCTCGACACATCGAAAATTACCTGTAAACAACCGCAAACCGCGTGCGTTCAGTTTTGCCCAGCGGTGGAAATCAAAAATTGAGTACCTTCGGGAACTTGTTACGGTTTGTCATAAAATCCTTGTCAATCCTCCCGTGTTTCATTCCATAAGTAATTAAGTTATGGAAAGAACATTTAACACCTAACCGCACCTCCGAAAATCGCATCAAATTCCAGAGATATCCTTTCACAAGGGATGATTCTAGTACTCTAACTATTTTATAGCCAAACAACTGAGTTTCATTATCAGTGATTAACTTTGCTTCAATCAAATAGCAAAGATAGGACAGATAGGCTAGATACTTGTCTATACGAAGTTCATTTTTTTTATCCTTATAGAAGTCCGCAGTGAACGTAGTATTTTGCAGGTCGTGATCAATTATCCGACCAGCTTCTGCTAGTTCATCATCAAAACGCAACTTTTCAACCAGTTCTTTGACAAACTCTGCACGCCGTATCTTTCGCCGTTGTTCCCATTGCCACAAGGCGATAACGATCGTCGCAATCGCTGTAATCATTGCTATAACTCCCACTGATCCATGAACACAGTCACACATACTTATTCCTCTTTCTGCCCTAAAATTGTGTTGTTGGCACCGCCATACGTTGCCCGTAGCCGGATAATATAACAGGATGATAACGAAAAACAAGAGGCACCTTGAATCCTTGATTTTTTGGCGACACACGGAATTCATTCACAAGACATTCAGGTCCGTGCTGGACGTTTGCATTGTCTCTTTCGTCACCGGCACTTGCCCCCCGCTCGCTTCCCCTAAAGTTTTTTTCCCATTATGCCGAATATATCGAATAAGGATAGCACGGACTCGAAGACTACCCATGAAAAAGAAATATCGACACATATTCCCGGCTTTGGCAATCGCACTAACAGTACTTACCGCATCCGCGTTGGCTCAAAGACCAATTACCCCGTTGCGAAATATCGGCGATTCCATCCGAAATATCGGAAAAACCGTTGAAGCCGACCCGAGTAAAGAGTATATGCTGTCCGAAACGGATGGGCCTTTTCTCATCATGGCCGCAGTTTTCTCCGGGCCAACCGCCCGCCAAGAAGCCCATTCGCTCGTCCTGGAACTCCGAAAAACTCATAAATGGAATGCCTTCGTTTATGAAAAAACCTTCGTGTTCGATGCGAATCAAGATTTCCAGAAAGCGAAAAACCCCTTTACAGGCCGTTCGGCAACGCAGTACCGCAATCGCGGCGGCGAAACGGAGTTTGCCGTCCTCATCGGCAACTTTCCCTCGTTGGATGACCGACAATTTGAGCGGACACTTGCCGACGTGCGAAAATGTCAGCCGGAAACCTTGAAAGGACGACGCTCGCCAACGCCTTTTTCGATGGCATTCGGTTTGGCCAACCCGATGTTGCCGCCGGAACATCAACGCGGAGTCGTCGATGCTTTCATCGAGTCGATCAACAAAGGCCCGTATTCGCTATTGCGAAATCCTCGGCATTATACGGTTCAGATTGCGACGTACACCGGGCAAATGGAGTATAAAAGAGCATCCGCTCTCACGAACAGCATTCCTCTTTTCAATCCGAAAAAGAAGACGGAACTCGAAATGGCGGGCGAAGCGGCCATCGCACTCTGCAAGGCCTTACGGGATCGGGGAATTGAGGCGTATGAGTTTCATGACCGATATGCAAGCATTGTAACGGTCGGCAGTTTTGACCAGCCGAATCATCCGATGATCCAGCAGATTATCCAGCAATATCAGGCGAGAATTGACGGAAATTCGCTCAAAACCGTCGTGATTGACGGGATCGAATGCGATCCGAAGCCGATTGTCATTGAAGTTCCGAGAGTGAAAAGGTAGTGTAGGGATGTTTGCCGGACACCGGAGCCTGAATTACGTCTCGGATTCCGGGACTGCGACGGGATCTGACGGCTCCGCATTTTTTGCTTTTTCATTTTGGGCGGCCACGTAAATCATTCGCAGTTCGTGCAAGACGTTTTCGAACGTTTGTGCTTCTTCGGGCGTTTGCTGACCTGAAGTTTTTTCGGAGAGCATCGCGATGGTATCAATGAAGTGTTTTCCTTGGTGGAGCAGAATGCGTGTTTGTCCGTCGATGGGATTCGGGAAGATTCCGAGCGAGACCATGGCTTGGGCGGCCAATCCGGTTACGAGGGTCAAGAGCGAAGGTTCGGGAAGCGGTGAGTCGTGGAGTTCCTGCATTTCGGTATTTTAGCACAATTTGGACGGCAATGTAAGGTCAACCACCCGGGGGCTAGAGCGTATTCATTTTTGCTTTGGACAAAAAATCGTCATTCCGGCGAAAGCCGGAATCCAGAGGAATCGACGTCGCACGCAATGTCTGGTTCCCGGCTTGCGCCGGGATGACGGGAGGCGTCCAGACCAATTTTGAATATGCTCTAACGCCCTCGGCTTGTGCGCATCGCCCTCGGTATCACTTACCGACTAGTCATGTCAAAATTGACATTCTCATTCCGGCCCGGATTCACCGTCGCAGTGAACGGACTCGTACTCGGCGATCCATAAACCCGAGGCGTGATCTGCGTATGAATGGATGGACCCGACATCTGGTTGCCCGAAGGATCCCTGGGATCCGGGGGAAGCAACGTAGTCTCAACATCAATCCTGGAAATCGTAACGATGTAGTCGCCCTCAAACGCCCCGCGTTCGGGCAAACCCGAATCCGCTGTCAATTTGTATACGCCCGACTCGTCCGAACGGCCCGCCGCAATTTTGTCGTTCGTCCCGTCCGGTACGGGATGGAACGTAATCAACGCACCCTCCAACGGCTCGCCATGGAGCGTGATGATGCCCTCTACATAATGCGTATTAGGCCCCCTGTCGCCGCAGCCGACGAGCATGAGTGATAAAAGCAGTATCGTGAATGTTTTAATTTTTTGCATAAGTTGGTGATTGTAAAATTGTGTGGTATTAGAACACGATCGCAAGCCTACAGCGAACGCGATTCGCCGCCGCTTCGACTGCCCATCGCGCCCCAAACGCCGTACGGCGATTGCCGACTGGACCATGAGCCGCGGGCTGCAGCACTATCGCCCCCGCGAAAATTACCATCCCACGGGTCAAACCCTTGGTTGTGTGCATCAACCGAGTCGGTTACGAAACGCACCGACCCATCGCAAAAAGCGACGCCGACACCGCCGGGATGGTTGCTGCTCGCCGATGTTACCACCTCACCTTCGGGATCATTATTCATCGAAAAACTAGGGCTATTCGGCGGCATGACCGTGAAAAATTGCGTGTAAAGCGGTCTGGCATCGCCCCATCGACCACCGGAAACCCGATCCGGCACATTGCCCGTGTAGTTAAATCTTCGGGAAAAATTCCCGGTCGCAATGGTTTCGCCCCCCTCCGGCGTCAGAATGGCCGCTCGCATCGCCGCCGGCGAAGCAAATGGGGTATTTACAGCAATGTTTTCCTTGATTCGAGTGCCCGAATCGGAATTCCCGATTGACGCTTCGGAAAGCATAATTGTATTGCTTGCCCCGTCCATAATGTTTGCGAACGACCCCTGGAACCTGTCGCCAGGGCCAAAGGGGCCCCGTAGTGTGTGAAATGTATCCCAATGTACGAAAAGATCGCCGACATTGCAACGATAACTGTTCCTGCCGAGTTTCCCATTAGAATCAGTACCGGCAAATCCCGACCCTGACGTGGAAGGGCAAATGAGCGAGGGGATTTCGACGGACCATGCGGTATCATACCGTTGTCCTTGCACATAATGTGCCGGCCTGTTGTTGGCATCTTCCCAACTTCTCCAAGGCCACCACATAAAATCATCATTCACGGCTGCCTGCACTCGCTCATAAAGGGCGTTCTGCTCGATGAAAGGGAGTACCTGCTGAATGTATCCCCAATTCCGATAGGAACCGCCGTCGTGGTCGCCAAACCAAGGAGCCTTAAAGATTTGCGGTCTCGATGCTTGGGAAAAGACGCCGTAGGTATCGGCATGGTTGTGTTGTGCGAGTGAGAGTTGTTTGAGTTGGTTTGAACACTGCATGCGGCGGGCGGCTTCGCGGGCGGCCTGCACGGCGGGCAGAAGGAGTGCGACGAGCATGCCGATGATGGCAATGACGACGAGGAGTTCGACGAGGGTGAAACCTCGTTTGCGAGCGGAGTTGGCGGTCGTTTTGCAGTTGTCTAAACTGC
>Ga0099364_10002163_pt1 | contig 31578 bp, 26 predicted proteins | sample TergutTh196P3_FD_73070 | JGI IMG/M metagenome (GOLD analysis project Ga0099364, IMG submission 73070) | Microcerotermes parvus P3 segment gut microbial communities from Pointe-Noire, Republic of the Congo - Th196 P3 | ecosystem: Host-associated > Arthropoda: Insects > Digestive system > Gut ... | reverse complement strand
CCAATACATTAGACCTCCTCGGAAATTAAAACGTGATGTATGAACATAGATGATTTTTCGTCAAACAAGGCAATTTTGACGGGAATATCATGGATATTTGAGGATAAATTAACACCGTGTGAACGTCGCGAAGTGGTTTTCGAGGAGGTCTATTCATCCTTCCGTCAAGATCGTGCAAAACACCTGTATACCCTCGCCTTTGCCGAAAGCGGTTAATCCCTCGCCCGTGGTTGCGGTTATTCCTACGAAGTTTTGTTTTATTCCCAAAAGTGCCGCTATATTTTCACGCATTTGCGGTATGGAAGGGGTTATTTTGGGCACAAGACATTCTATCGAAAAGGATACATTAGATATTTTAGCGTTGTTGAGACTTTTTAACGCCTCTTGTACATATTCCGCACTATTGGAAATTGAATTTTCCAAGCACATTTTGTCCGCAGTCTCGCCCATAACGTTGACACAGGTTATTCCTGAAATAGCGTTTGTCAGCGCGTGCAAAACCACATCGCCGTCGCTGTTCGCGATTATTTTTTTCCCGCAATTAAACGCAACACCGCCCAGCGTGACATCTTTCCCGGCTTCTCCCGGCAATCCGAACCTGTGACTGTCCTGCCCGATACCCACCATCATCCGCATAACCTGACCTTCCATTTATTATTAATAATATATCATATCGCTATATATAAATCAACATTATTATTGCTTTTTTCATCCCGCTGTGATATTCTGGATAAAAGATGAAAGTCTGGGATTGATTATCTTGAGTTTTTTATTAAGAAAACACACCCGCGATTATCGTAGTTATCGCAGTTACCGCAATTATTTTAATATCCACAAAGGCAGCGGCTATTTTAAGGTTTTTGTCCTTGCCGCTGTTTGTGCCGCCGTAATATTCACGCCCTTTGTAATTTATGATAACGGCATTTTTTTACAATACGGCGATTACAATGTGCAGCAGATTCCGTTTTACCAGCTCGCTAACCGAGCAATAACCGACGGCAATATATGGTGGAACTGGAATACAGATTTAGGCGCGAATTTTATAGGCTCCTATAGCTTTTATTTGTTGGGAAGCCCTTTTTTCTGGTTGTCGGTTATTTTCCCGCCCGAATTTTCGCCCTATCTTATGATGCCGCTGTATGTTTTAAAATTTGCCGTAGCCGCCGTAACCTCGTATGCATATATCGGCCGGTTCATCAAAAATCGCGAATATGCCGTTATAGGAGCGTTTTTATATGCTTTTTCATCTTTTCAGATATACAACATTTTTTTCAATCACTTCCATGATGTGACCGCATTGTTCCCCCTGCTCCTTATCGCATTGGAAGAGCTTGTGGTCAACAACCGCCGGGGTGTGTTTGCAGTTTCCGCAGCTATGATGTGCGTAGTGAATTATTTCTTTTTCTTCGGTCAAATATTGTTTTTGATCATATATTTCTTTGTGAGGTGTTTTTGCAAGGATTTTGCGCCGGATGTAAAGAAGTTGCTGCAAATAGCGCTTGAAGCGGTATTAGGACTGGCTATCGCGATGTTCCTGTTGCTACCGTCTATACTTACGATCATCCACTATACCCGGATAGGTTCGACGTTGAACGGATTCGATCTTATATTTTATCCGGACGGCAATAGGCGCATACAAAGATATTGGTTGATTTTCCAGAGTTTTTTCTTTCCTCACGATATAGCCGCACGCCCGAACCTATTTTCGGCTTCGGAATCGAAATGGGCATCGGTCGCTGCTTTTCTGCCCTTATTTTCCGTGTCCGCCGTCATTACTTATATATCACAAACCAAACGAACCTGGATGCGCAGGCTCTTGATAATCTGTATTATAGCGGCTTTTATTCCCGGGCTGAACGCGCTGTTCTCCGCGCTGAATTTTAATTATTATGCGCGTTGGTTTTATATGCCGATCCTCATTATGACATTGGTTACGGCCTTCGTGCTGGAAAACAAGAAATACGATTTAATCAAAGGAATTAAATGGACAGCCGTTATCGTCGGTATATTTGCCGTTATCGGAGCATTGCCGTCCAAGGTGGAGCAAGCCGACGAAAGTGAAATAATCAAATTTTTTAGTCTTCCCAAGTATCCGGATCGTTACTGGATCAATTTTGCAATTGCGGCGGCGGGTATCGCTCTCATATATTTCATTGTGAAAAAGTGCCGATACAAACGGAAAATGTTTTTTGCCGCCGCGATAACCTCAATTTGCCTGATTACCGTATGCTACAGTATATTTGCATTAGGCTGGGGGCGTGCTCAGTCCTTTTCCCGCGAACAAGTAGTGGACAAAGGAATATACGGAGCCGAGAAGTTCAACCTTAACGAGCAGAGATTCCATCGTATTGATATATATAAAGGAATGGATAATTGGGGTATGATGTGGAATATGCCTACGATGCAGGCGTTCCATTCTACCGTGCCGGTTTCAATTATGAACTTTTATAAGTCGATAGGGATAGACCGCTCAACGGCTTCCCGCCCGGATATTGAATATATTCCGCTGCGTTCCCTGCTTTCGATACGTTATCTTATGGCAGAAAATACAAACAAGCAAAAAGGGAGCGAAATGACCTTTGACGGCTTTTCGTTCGAAAAAAATGAAAACGGGTTTGCGATCTTTAAAAACAACAACTTTGTTCCGATAGGTTTTACCTATGATTATTATTGCGACGATGAAATTTTCGATAACTATGAAGCAGGCAAAAAGGATGCGCTTTTGATGAAGGCGATGTACCTCCTGCCGGAAGACATTGATAAATATTCGCGGTATTTAAAACTTTTAAAGGACGATCAGCCGCTCTATCAGGACAGCCGGATCGAATTAGCGAAAGACAGTGCGGACCGCCGTAATCAAACGTGTTATGATTTCGATATTAACAATGTGGGTTTTGATGCAAAAATTAATCTTTCACAATCGAATTTAGTCTTTTTCAGCGTACCCTATGATATGGGCTGGAGCGCGGAAGTCAACGGAAAAGTTACCGAAATAGTGCAGGTCAACAAAGGCTTCATGGCGGTTCTCGCCGAAGCAGGCAGTAATACGATCCGGTTTAGGTATACCCCCCCCGGACTTGATGCGGGTATCATAATATCCCTTAGCGGTATTTTATTACTTTTGATATATGTGCTGACATTGGGAATTTTAGCAAAAAAAGGAATCGGGAATTTTGCAACAACCTCAAAAAGGCACAAAGAATTTATTCGTAACCCGTCCCATCCTATCCGTTCTGCCGCGGCGGACGAATATATAAACGAGATTATGAAACCACCCGATGAAGATAAACCTCCTCGGAAATTAAAACGTGATGTATGAACGCAAATGATTTTAGAGCAGGTCTAATATATCGGAATAAAGGAGAACACCGAAAATGACCCGACGTAAAATGCGCGAAAACATTTTTATACTAATATTCAGCAGCTTTTTTTCCGACGGCGGCACGGACGAACTTTTGCAACAAGCCGGAGATTGTGAATTTATTACACTTTCTGAAGAAGTCGTTTCGATTTTTACCGACATTATAAAAATAAAAAATGAATTGGATGAACAAATCCGGCCTCATCTGAAAAAATGGACGATCGCAAGAATATCCAGAGTTTCGCTGGCTGTGCTTCGTTTGGCTATTTATGAATTACTGAAATTTACCGAGATCGACAAGCCTATTATTATCAATGAAGCGGTAGAGCTGATGAAAAAATATTCAACACAGGAGGATGCCGCGTTTGTGAACGGAGTGCTGGGCAGTTTTATCAAAAAGGACGATCGTAATGAATGAACTGACATCCGTAACCGTTGCTGAGCTTAACGCCTACATAAAAGCGAAATTTGCTACAGACGATATACTAGGCGGCATTTACGTCAAGGGGGAAATTTCGGGGTTGGCAAAACCGGCGAGCGGACATATTTATTTCACCCTCAAAGACGAACAAAGCCAAATTAAAGCCGTCATGTTCAGACAACAGGCGGAACGGCTCAAGTTTATCCCCGGGAACGGTAATAACGTTTTGGTTTTTTGTGATGCGCGGGTATACGAAAAGGACGGCGTATACCAATTATATGTGTCGGAAATGCAGCCTTGCGGAATAGGCTCAATTTTTGAAAAGTTTGAGCATTTGAAAAATAAGCTGCGGCAGGAGGGACTCTTTGAACTTGAACATAAAAAACCGATAGTTGAATATCCTGCCCGAATAGCGGCGATTACCTCAAAATCCGGTGCTGTTTTCCGCGATATAGTAAATGTTCTCTCCCGACGTTACCCTGTGGGAAATTTGACCCTGATACCCACACAGGTTCAGGGCGATAATGCGCCGGCAAGTATCGTGAACGCGCTTAAAACAGCAGATAACAGCGGCTTTGACACTATAATCCTGGCGCGGGGCGGCGGTTCCGCAGAAGATTTGCAATGCTTTAACACCGAAGAAGTCGCATATGCAATTTTCGGCTGTAATACACCCGTGATATCAGCCGTCGGACATGAAACCGATTTTACCATAGCGGATTTTGTTTCGGACTTACGGGCTCCTACTCCTTCAGCGGCGGCAGAACTTGCGGCACGCGATATAAGCGGGATAAAAATTGAACTCGACAAAATGCGTAATATGTTGTATAATTATATTACAGACTTTTATACCTGTGAATCCGTAAGACTTGCGGAATTGTACCGTCGTTTAAAACAGCAAAGCCCGGAAAAAAAATTAACAATAGCGTATCAAGACAACGAAAAATTTAAAAAAAGACTGCGTTTTTATATTTCGGACATATACGAAAGAAAACGCGGCGCATATGCGGGCTTACTCAATAAATTGGATGATCTTAGTCCGTTAGCGGTACTCAGCCGCGGCTTTTCTGTCACTCAAATCGGTGAAAATATCATAAAAGACGGCGGCAGCGTTAAAATCGGCGATATACTAACAACAAAGGTTTCCAACGCATCCATAAGGAGCAGCGTTATCGAAATAAAAAAAACACCTGAACATCCAAAACAACAAGTTTGAAAAACGGAGAATAATTTAGATGAAAGCATCCTTTGAAGATAAAATGAAAAAACTTGAAAGCATAGCCGAAAAAATGGAAAAGGGTGATCTGCACCTGGAGCAGGGTCTGAAGCTTTATGAAGAAGGTGTAAAACTCTCCGCGGAGCTGGATAAAGAACTGGCTGCGGCAAAATTAAAAATAGAGGAACTACAAGTTCAAGAAAATTCAGAATGATATCGAAAAACAACATTTTATTGCGCTAAACCGTACATTATGCGGGTTGCGGTGTTTCGCAAACGGCTATCTGAAAAAACAAAACAGAAAGAATAAATTTACCGACGAACCAATCCGGTGTTTATAACGGCTTTGCGTTCATTCGGAATATGGGTGTATATATGAATAATACTGAATTTGAAATCAAATTGAACGAATACCGCAATATTTTGGAAACGTCGCTGACAAAACGCACAGACCAACCCGGATACAAAAATAATCGGGTGTGCGATGCAATAAAATACAGCCTGCTGGGCGGCGGAAAACGGGTACGCGGGGTATTGACACTGGCATTCTGCGATGCCTTAAGCGGAACATATGAGCAGGCGGTAGATTTTGCCTGTGCGGCGGAAATGGTACATTGCTATTCTTTGATACATGACGATCTTCCCTGTATGGATAATGACGATTACAGACGGGGCAAGCTTTCCTGTCACAAGAAGTTCGGCGAAGCCACCGCGGTTTTAGCCGGGGACGGGTTGCTTACGTTAGCTTTTGAAACAATGGTTCATTCCTGTAAAGTTTTTGACGATATGGAGTTAGCATTAGAGGGTATCGGAATTATGTCGTCATCCGCCGGAGTTCTGGGGATGATCGGCGGTCAAATAGCGGATATACAGAACGAAAATAGAAATATGAGTTTTAACGAACTTTTGGTTATGCAGGACAAAAAGACCGGTGCGTTAATAAAGGCTTCCTGTTGCTTGGGTATTGTGGCGGCTGGCGGCGATGTGGAAAAATTCGCTCTCGCCGGAGAATACGGCACTGCTTTGGGGCTTGCGTTCCAAATCACCGACGACATCCTGGATGTAACATCGGATAAAGAAACTTTGGGCAAAGCCGTAAACAAAGACAAAGCGCGGGGTAAATTTAATTTTGTCAGTGAAATGGGTGTCGAGGAAGCGAAAAAGACTGCCGAGGGGCTGACCGGAGAAGCTATCAAAACATTGGGCAGACTGGAAAATTCTGAATTCCTTATTATGTTTACAAAATCGTTGTTAGAGCGGCAGAATTAATAATTCGGATAAAAAAGGAAGAATGAGTACCTGATGGAAGACATAAATAAATTTAGAAAGAAATTACGCCGACAGTCGCGAATTAAAAGTTTGCTGGTTTTACTTTTGATTGCCGCTCTTGCGCTGGCTGCGTATTTTGCTTTTGATTATTTGCAAAAGTCGTCTTCGGCTTCCAACGGCGCGGACGGCGCAGCTGCCGGGTTTCCGCTGTCTTTTTCCGGTGAAGAAATTATAAAGCTCGAAAGCGCCAAAAATTTTTTGGTAGTGCTAACGGATAAACAACTTGCTTTTTATACATCAAAAGGGCGCAGGGAACAAACCCGTCAACACGGCGGCGATGCGCCCATGATTAAAGCAAACGGCAGCTATGTGGTTTTATACGAAAGCAGGGGAAACGCATTAAACGTGTATTTCGGAGCATCAGAGCAGCCACAGTTCTCTTTTGAAACGGCGAACCAGATCTCTTTGTGCGAAATAACACCGGACGGATACCTTGCCGTTGTGACAAGCCACGAAAAATATGAAAGCGTTCTTACGGTTTACCGGCCCGACGGAAGCGAAGCATATAAGTGGAATTCGGCTAAAGAACAAATATTAAGTCTTTCCCTTTCCAAAGGCGGAAACAAGGTGGCAATGCTTACGTTAGCCTCACTGGACGGCGTTATTCAAACCAATGTGACGGATTATGACTTGAAAAATAACAAGGAAAACTTCCGGATGAGCCTGGATGGAGCAGCAGGGATTTCGATCACGCAAAAAGCTTTCGGGGGTTATCATATAGTATGCCAGGACAGGATCGTTTCGCTGGCTCCTAACGGTGATGTTTTGTACGAAAACAGGTTTGACGGAATGCCGAGATTTTTTTGCAACCGGGAATCCGACAATACCGCTGTAATATTGGGAAGAGGTCATAAGTCGGACCTTCTGATGCTTTACGGCGAAAAAGAAGAAAACATCGGCCGGTACCAAAGCGAAGGGTCAATATTGGGGACAACGGTGCAGGAATCCGGAGTAGTCGTTATGTATGAAGATAAAACCGTAATTTTAAACAAAAGACTTAAAGAGATAAAAAACGCGGAAAGCCGGAAAGAAAAAGGGGTTGCCGTATGTTTCGGAAATAATCTGTATCAGGTTTCAAATTTGGGTATTGAAAAAATTCCGATAAAGTGAGATAATACTGATAGGGGGATTTGAGATTTATGCAATCAATTATTATTGACATTGTGACGGTTGCGGTCATCGGGCTTTTTGTCGTTATCGCATACAAACGGGGTTTTATAGCCACGATCCTTAGTTTGGCTAGTTTCGTGCTGTCATCGGTCATAGCATCTATTTTGAGCAGACCTATCGCAGCCTGGATATTCTCAGCCTTCATACAGCCCGGCTTGACGGATTATGCGACAACCGAAATAGGCAAATTACCGGTAGGTGTTGATGTATCCTCCGCATTGAGCGGTCTTTTTGATAAACTTCCCGAATATATCAAAAACTATATAGAACCGGGAACCATCGAGCAAGTAGCAGCTATAGGAGAAAATTCACCGGATGCGCTGGAAAACATAGCATCCGGTGCGATAGATACGGTTCTCGCACCCGTTATTATCGCTCTGGTTTCTTCGTTGGTTTTTCTCATCCTTTTCATAGTTTTGACCATCGTGTTCCGGCTTGTCGCTAAAATGCTTACGTTTGTTAATTCGATCCCCATTGTAGGAACCGCAAACCGTGTTTTAGGCGCGGTGGCAGGATTGCTGCAAGGATTGATCATAGTTTCCGCGGCGGCTATTTTGTTTGATTTTATCGCCGGTTTTGCAGGCGGAAATTTACAGGGAATGCTGGACGGCACATATATATTTAAATATTTCACATATATAAACCCATTATAAAAATCCGGAAGTATAAAAGGAATTGTTGATGATGAATATCCCGAACATCCTATCAATATTCAGAATCTTGTTGGCGCCCTGTTTTGTATATTCGTATTTTATACAACACGAAAGCGATATTGCGGTCATGCCCGCCGCTATTGTGCTGGGTGCGGGAATCACAGATTTTCTCGACGGCTATGTTGCGCGAAAGTTCGATATGGAAACGAAGCTGGGGAAAATACTTGATCCGCTTGCCGACAAGTTAACCCAGATCACGGTCGTCGGCTGCCTTGCTGTAACATATTTTGAATTTAAGATTCTGCTGGCGATATATTTGGTGAAAGAGCTGTCAATGCTTATAGGCGGACTCTGGTTTATACGCAAATTCAATGTAGTTAAGGTTTCGCGTTGGTTCGGTAAAGTAGCAACGATCGAATTTTACATTGCGGTTCTGCTTGTTATATTGTTTCCGGGTATGCCGGCGTATATGTTCCGCTCGCTGGTCGCGTTGACCGTTGCGTTATCCCTCTACGCCTTTGTGCGATATATTATAGATTTCACCCGGGCTAAAAAAATAAAATGAAATTTTAACCAAATTAATCCTGAGTCCGCGTTCCTTAACGTTTTTAACGGCGTGCGATCACCCCGTCAAAAATTCTAATATTACAGTTCATCCGTGATTTTATGCGGAAACAGGGTTTATTGTAAGGAAGGTTTTTTATTATGCTGTGTTTCAAATGCAACGAACGCAACGCTGTGGTTTTTATCAGTAATCTGACTGATCCTAATGCGAAACCCACCGGGTATTGCATGAAATGTGCTATCGAAATGAATTTGCCGCAAATACGCAGTATTCTGTCCGCACAGGGAATAGATGAAGATCAAATGAACGATATCGAAGAAATGTACAATCAAATGCTTACGGACGGCGGCGAAAGCGGCGAGGGCGGCGAGGGCGGTGAGGGTATCGAAAATATCGACGGCTTCGAATTCGGCGGTGCCGGGTTGCTTCCACCGGGATTTTTGGGCAAGATTTTTAACGGAATGTTTCCTGTAAAACCTAATCCTAACGCAATAGAGGGTGGTCAAATCAAAAATTCCGATGCTGAGCAAAATGGGCAAAACACTGCCGACGGACAAAATCATCCGGGTAAAAAAGCAGGTTCGGGTAAAAACGGAAATGCCGGGGATAAAAGCAAAAAGAATAAACTGAGATATTTAACCACCTATTGCACAAACCTTACCGAAAAAGCAAGAGAGGGCAAACTTGATCCGATCATAGGGCGCGAAAAAGAAATAAACCGCGCAGAACAAATATTAAGCCGTCGCACCAAAAATAATCCCTGCCTTATCGGTGAACCGGGAGTCGGCAAAACCGCTATCGCGGAGGGAATCGCTCATCGTATCGTGAGAGGAAACATATCCTTTCGGCTGTTAAACAAACAGGTATATTTGATGGATCTGACTGCGTTGGTGGCAGGAACACAATTCCGCGGACAATTTGAATCCCGGATAAAGGGATTGATAGAGGAAGTCAAGTCACAGGGAAACATCATTCTATTTATAGATGAAGTTCATACTCTTGTGGGTGCGGGCGATTCTGAGGGTTCAATGAGTGCGGCAAACATTATGAAACCGGCGTTATCCAGAGGTGAAATACAAGTTATCGGAGCTACAACTTTCAATGAATACCGCAAGAATATTGAAAAAGATTCCGCGTTGGAACGGCGCTTTCAGCCAATAATTGTTACCGAACCTACCGTGGAGGAAACTATCGGGATATTGAAAGGTATAAAAAGTTATTATGAAAGCCATCACAAGGTTAAGGTGAGCGATCCTGTGATTGCAATGTGCGCACGATTATCTGAACGATATATCACCGATCGCTATTTGCCCGATAAAGCGATTGATTTGCTCGATGAAAGCTGCGCTAACCGTTGTTTGAGATGTCCTCTCCTTGCCGAATATGAAAAGCTTAATAATACTTTGAAGTATTTGTATGATAAAGAAACCGAATTGGAGGACGAAACACAAAATCCGAATTATGAAAAGATCGCGGCGGCGAAAGAAGAAATAAGCAAGGTAAAATTCCGCTTGCAGGAACTGGAACCCGAAATCGCTTCGCTTAATGTGGAAGCTGAGGATGTCGCAAAAGTGATCGAACTTTGGACAGCTATCCCCGCTGACAAAATACAAGAAAGCGAATTTAAGAAGTTGTCCGAACTTTCAAACCGGCTTAAAGAAAAAGTAGTTGGGCAGGACGATGCAATAGATGCTGTGGTCAAGGCGATTAAACGTTCACGCGTTGAAATTTCCAGCCGCCGCAAGCCCGCATCTTTCATATTCGTAGGCCCGACCGGAGTGGGTAAAACCGAACTTGTAAAGGTACTAGCGAAAGAACTGTTCGATTCACCCGAACCGTTGATAAGACTGGATATGTCCGAATATATGGAAAAACACGCGGTTTCGCGGCTGATCGGTTCTCCGCCCGGATATGTAGGATATGACGAAGCCGGTCAGCTTACCGAAAAAGTGCGCAGAAAACCGTACAGTGTAATATTGTTTGACGAAATTGAAAAAGCGCATCCGGATGTTATGAACTTACTGCTTCAAATACTGGACGAGGGAAAAATAACCGACAGTCACGGCCGGATCGTGAATTTCGAAAATACGGTAATCTGCATGACGTCCAACGCTGGAAGCTCGGATAAAATAGGAATCGCCGGATTCGGCAAAAACCAAAACGAACAGAACAAGGAAAAAATTCTGCGTAGCCTGAACGACTTCTTACGTCCGGAATTTTTAGGCAGAGTGGATGAAGTTGTGGTGTTCAATATGCTGACCCAGACCGATCTGGAGAAAATTTCTTCGCTGATGCTCGACGAACTGAAAGAACCTCTCGATGAAAAAGGGATAAAATTTGACTACGACGATAACGCAAAACGGATTTTGGCATTATCTGTTCAGGGGAAAAAATACGGTGCGCGCGATCTGCGGCAGGAAGTAAGAAAACAAGTGGAAGACGTAATTGCGCAATTGATTGTGGACAGATATGAAAACCCGCCGGGATTAATTTCGCTGACGGAAGATGAAGCCGGTGAGAACAAAAAACTAAAAATCGTAAGCGTATAAAGGGGGCGAAACTAATGATTGCAATAGGAGCGGATCATGTCGGATACGAGTACAAAAAGTTGATTATCGAATACCTTGAAAAAAAAGGGTACAAGGTAAAAGATTTCGGTTGTGACGGGGTTGATTCCGTGGATTATCCCGTTTATGGTGAAAAAGTCGCAAGAGCGGTAGCTTCAGGGGAATGCGACCGCGGAATCGTTATTTGCGGAACAGGTATCGGTATATCTATAGCCGCAAATCGTGTCAAGGGTGCCCGCTGCGCTTTGTGCGGCGATCCTTTCACGGCGAAAATGACACGCTTTCATAACGATGCTAACATGATAGCACTGGGTGCGTGGATAATCGGAATCGGAATCGCATTTGAAATTATTGATGTATGGCTTTCCACAGAATTCGAGGGCGGCAGACATATTCGCAGAATCGAAATGCTGGGCTAGATATTTTGTCCCATTTATCCGAACCACCAGAATACCGGAACACCAGGGCACGGGGAATCGGTATCAAATATCCATGCAAAGCTAACATTTGCGTTTTATAAGAACGAATTTTTATTAATAGACTTTCTCGGGAATTAAAACATGATGTATGAACACAGATCATAACGCTGCGAAGTGATTTTCGAGGAGGTCTGACAGCCTTTTTAACCGGAGAATAAAAAAATGTTATATATCGCGGCGATAATGGCAGGCGGCGTGTCTAGCCGTATGGGTAAAAGCAAACCCAAACAGTTTCTGGACTTAAACGGACGTCCCGTATTGATAGTTACTCTGGACAAATTTATAAATGCTTTTGATGCGGTATATGTGGGAATTCATCCCGAATGGTGCGAATATACCGCCGGATTGCTGTGTGATTTTTACGGAAAAGACCACAATATAAAAATCGTCCAAGGCGGAAAAAGCCGTCATGACACCCTAATGGAGGTTATCGCAAAAATAGAAAAAAACCACATTTTATCAGAAGAGGATGTTATTGTTACCCATGATGCCGCGCGTCCTTTGGTTTCAAAAGAAATCATAGCCGCGCATATCCGCGAAATGAAAAACCAAATCTGCTGCGGCACATATATCGAAAACGAGGACACTCTTGCCTATTCCGAAAATCGGAAAACAATCAAAAAAACTATATCCCGGCACAATATATGGCGGGCGCAAACCCCCCAGAGCTTTAAACTATCCGCGCTCAAGAATGCGATAAAAAACCTGAGCCGTGAGCAAATAGAAAGCTTGACCGATGCTTGCGGGATATTTGAACTGGCACATAAGCATACTCCCGTGAAAATAGTTCCCGGGAGTATGCTTAATTTTAAAATCACAAAACAGGAGGATTTGGAACTTGCCGGAAAGTTGATATTAATCTCATTTTAAAAACCGTTGAAAACGAGTGAGTAGTTTTTTAAGAAAAACGAATAACGAACGAAGTTTGAAACGATGATTTTAATGTGAGATTAGTATGAGTTAGGTTTCCAATTGCATAATCTCTGACATCAATGCGCCGACTAGTTCGCTGTCTCCGATCTTTTTGCATATTTCGCCTTTTTTGAATAAAACCGCATAACCGTTTCCGCCGGCAATTCCTATGTCGGCGGCTTTTGCTTCGCCCGGTCCGTTGACCGCACAGCCCATAACAGCGACACTTATGTTTTTATTTATGTCCGCGCATCTGCGCTCTACTTCGTTAGCGATGGTTATAAGGTCTATTTTCGTTCTGCCGCAGCCCGGGCAGGAAATAAGTTCCACCCCGAATTTGCGCAGCCTTAAAGATTTCAATATCTCTTTTGCGCACAAAACCTCTTGCACCGGATCACCGGTCAGCGAAACCCGAATCGTATCGCCGATCCCCCGTGAAAGCACAGCCGCTATTCCGGCGGCGGATTTTATCGAGCCCGCCCATACGGTTCCGGCTTCGGTCACACCTACATGAAGCGGATAATCCACATTATGCGACAACAACTCATATGCATTGACAGTCAAAAGTACATCCGAAGATTTTACCGAAATACATATGTCGGTAAAATCCAGGTTTTCGAGCAGATTTACATGACGGAGCGCACTCTCCGCCATGCCCTGCGCAGTTACAGTGCCGTATTTTTTCATTATATCTTTTTCGAGTGAGCCGGAATTCACTCCTACCCGGATTGGGATTCTGCGTTCCTTTGCGGCGGCGGCAACCTTTTTTACATTGTCGATGTTTCCGATATTTCCCGGATTGAATCTAATTTTATCCGCACCGTTCCGAATGGACTCCAGCGCCAGCAAATAGTCAAAATGAATATCTGCGACCAACGGCAGCCGAACGTTTTTTTTGATATGCGCAAGTGCGGCAGCTGCATCCATATCAGGCACGGCTATGCGCACAATTTCGCATCCTGCTTTTTCCAGATTCCGGATTTGCTCACAGGTAGACTCTATATCACGGGTATCGGTGTTAGTCATGGATTGTATTTTTATGCTGTGTTCCCCGCCGATCCTGACCCCACCGACATTCAACACCCGGGTTTTTTTTCTGTTACACATAATAAAAAGCTATCCTTAAAAATACTATTTCAAAAATACTATTTCCAATCAGTAATGCGGATGATAATTTTACATCTTTGGTAATGTGTCGAATCCTTTTTGCAAATCCTGATCACCGGGTATATAATCCGTCATATCACCGCTGTTAAAGCTGTTGTATGCCGCCATATCAAAATAACCTGTTCCGGTTAAACCAAAAATAATCGTCTTCTTTTCCCCGGTTTCCTTGCATTTCAACGCTTGTTCTATCGCGCCCTTAATAGCATGGGTCGATTCGGGTGCGGGAAGAATCCCTTCACATTTCAGAAATGTCTGTGCCGCCTGAAACACATCGTTTTGTATATAAGATTCAGCTTGCAAATATCCGTCATGATACAGTTTAGAGAGTATGGGGTTCATACCGTGATACCTTAACCCTCCGGCATGGTTGGGAGAGGGCATGAATCCGCTCCCTAAAGTGTACATTTTCATCAGAGGTGTGGTTTGACCCGTATCGCCAAAGTCATAAGCATATTTTCCGCGGGTAAAGGACGGACAGGAAGCCGGTTCTACAGCAATAATTTCTATGTTGTTTTTGCCCTGTATCTTTTCGGTAATAAAAGGTGCGATCAATCCGCCCAGGTTAGAGCCGCCGCCTGCACACCCCACAATAATATCCGGATAAATTCCGTACATATCGCACGCGGCTTTGGTTTCCATTCCTATGATCGACTGGTGCAGCAGGACGTGATTGAGCACGCTGCCTAATACATATTTGCAATTATCGGTTTTGATTGCCGCCTCGATCGCTTCGGATATAGCGCAGCCGAGTGAACCGCCTGTATCAGGTGTTTTTGCCAGAATTTTTTTACCTGAATCCGTCGTGCTCGAGGGTGAAAGAATAACTTTTGCGCCGTAGGTTTCCATCAAAATTTTACGGTATGGTTTTTGCTCTGAGGATACTTTAACCATATAAACGCTCAGATCTACGCCGTAATAAGCGCAAGCCATAGCCAGCGCTGATCCCCATTGACCCGCTCCGGTTTCGGTGGTCAGCGAAGTCACACCCTGCTTTTTAGCACAATAAGCCTGTGCTGCCGCCGAATTTAATTTATGCGAGCCCGAAGTGTTGTTCCCCTCGAATTTGTAATAAATTTGGGCGGGTGTCTCCAATTCTTGTTCCAGACAATACGCTCTCACCAACGGAGACGGGCGATACATTTTGTAAAAGTTTTGTATTTCCTCCGGGATTTCTATGAATTCATCAGTAGTGTTCATTTCTTGATCTACCAGTTCTTCGCAGAATATCGGCAGCAAATCCTCTTTCACGCAGGGCTGCATGGTGCCGGGATGGAGCATGGCATCCGGAAGCTGTTTCATTTTAGCGCGGATATTACACCAATATTTCGGCATATCCTTTTCTTGCAAATAAATTCTGTATGGTATACTGCTCATTTTCATCAATCCATTCATATAAATTAGGGTTTACACCCGAACCCATTATATAATAATAAAAACGTAATATTATTAATAAAAAATTAATTTTTCAAACTCCGGAAGATAACCCTGTCCTATTTTTCACAAGCTGCTCCTTTCTTCCCAAATTTATGTTGTCATTCAAGATATTTTGTGTTATTCTATCAATAATGCCAATACAACATAACACTGATATGAAAGGATAGATTCAAGAGTGCAGGAAAAATCTTGCGGTGCTATAGTATATCGGAAATTCCATGGAAATATAGAGTTGCTGGTGGTTAAGCACGCAAAAGGCGAACATTGGTCGTTCCCCAAAGGACATACCGAAACGGGCGAAACAGAAATAGAAACAGCGGTACGCGAAATAAGGGAAGAAACCGGAATAGATGTGATTGTAGACAACACTTTTCGCGAAACGGTAAATTATATGCCCAAAAAAAACTTTGAAAAACAGGTTGTTTATTTTTTAGCCAAAGCGCAAAATTTTGATTTTAATCCTCAGGCATCCGAAATAAGCGAAATCAAGTGGATCGAAATATCTCGTTCCCACGATATTTTAACATATGACAACGATAAACAAATCGTCAATCGGGCAAAAAAGATTATTCAAAAAAACAGTTTCTAATTAAAAATTTTCTTAGATTGGAATTAGTGTAATTATGAATTGTGGGTGGTATTGTGCCTAAAGCGAAACAAGGTTTTATATGTACGGTATGCGGTGTGTTTTCATCAAAATACAACGGTATGTGTGCAGGATGCGGCAATTGGAATTGTTTGGAAAGCTATACGGAATCTTCATCATTTTCCGGCGGAGCAATTACAGTTGAAAGCGAAACACCGGTATCCGTTGAAAGCATAGAAATAGCCGAGGAGCAACGTTGCAAAACGGGTATATCCGAACTCGACAGAGTATTGGGCGGCGGGATCGTGCAGGGTTCCCTGATATTGTTCAGCGGCGACCCGGGTATCGGAAAATCCACGCTCGCTTTACAAATATCACATTGTTATAAACATTTTTCAAGCGATAATCATGCTTCAGATAATACGGAAAAAATATCCGTTTTGTATGTTACGGGCGAGGAGAGCATGAATCAATTGAAATTACGCGCTCAAAGGTTGGGAATAGATAATGAAAATCTCTATATATCCTGTCTTAGCGACATCGAAGTTACATCTGCGACTATCCGCAAATATAAGCCCGGATTGACGATTATTGATTCGATTCAAACTATGGCGGTGCCTTCAAATCCTTCGCTGCCCGGAAGTGTTGCCCAGGTGCGTGAAAGCGCTCATATATTATCCGGACTTTCAAGAGAATTGGAAATACCGATAATCGTTATCGGGCATGTCAACAAAGACGGTAACATCGCCGGACCGAAAGTTTTGGAACATATAGTTGATGTAGCGTTATATTTTGAGGGCGAAAGAAAAAATTCGTTCCGGATCCTGCGAGCGGTAAAGAACCGGTTCGGCTCCACAAACGAAATTGGTGTATTTGAAATGCGCAGCAACGGACTGACGGAAATAGACAACCCCTCTTCCATGCTGCTTGAGGGTAAACCGGGCAAGGTTTCGGGAACCTGCGCCGTCTGCGTTATGGAAGGCTCCCGTCCCATCTTTGCGGAAGTTCAAGCACTGGCAACAAAAACCGGATTCGGAACACCGCGGAGAACCTGTTCAGGGTTTGATTATAATAGAATGGTATTAATACTTGCGGTATTGGAAAAAAGGTTAGGATATTTTTTTAAAGATGCGGATGTGTATGTAAATGTAGTAGGAGGTCTTAAACTGACCGAACCCGCCGCCGATCTTGCGGTCGCTATGGCACTTGTTTCCTCGCTGCAGGATAAGGAAGTAGGTGAAGGTGTACTTTCTTTCGGCGAAATCGGACTGACGGGGGAACTCCGAAATGTATCCGCCGCTGAAACGCGCATAAAGGAAGCTCAACGGCTGGGTTTCAAAAAATGTATAGTCCCCCGTGCCGTACTGGCTGAACTGGGGGACTTGTCTAATTATTCTGTTGATATTCTTGGTGTGCAAAACATACGGCAGGCATTCGAAGCACTGGGTTAGCTGTCCTTATTCCTACGACAAAAGTTCGACTCCGCATCCGGCCGGTTTTTGTAAATATACCTCCCGAAATTCACTTGTTAGCTCAGACATAGCCTTCGCACCGATGTTTTTAAAAATACCGAACACCGCAGAACCGCTTCCGGTCATTAACGCTCCCATAGCGCCCGCATCCATAAGAACCTGTTTGATATGCGGCACCGAACCGGAAAACCCTATGTTTCCCGTGGTTTGATTCGGGTCGGGTACAGAAAAAACCACCTTTTCCAGCACATTATAGAGCGAATCCGTTATTCCGGCTATTCCGGCTATTCCGGTCACTTCGGTCATTCCGGCAGATTCGGAGCTTTTTACATGACGTATCATCTCATCAATTCTTTTTTGCGAAAATTGAGGTATACACCCGGATTGCAAAAGTTCGTCGTATTTTGCGTAACACTCAGCAGTCGATATGCCAAACTCCGGTTTTATTATTACAAATTCGATTTCGGTTTTGTCCAGCGACGGCAATGATGTAAGTTTTTCGCCGATCCCCTCACAAAAAGCGACTCCCCCGATTTGGCAGAACGGTACATCCGCTCCGACTTTTGCTCCAATTTCAATAAGTTTTTCTGTAGGTAAATTTGCTCGGGTGAGCAGATTCAAACCCGTCAGCACAGCGGCTGCATCCGCACTTGCGCCGCCCATTCCCGACTGTACGGGGATTTTTTTTGCGATAAAAATATCAATTCCGGTTTTTATTCGGGTATAATCGCAAAAAGTTGTTGCCGCCCTATAACAGGTATTTCCATGTCCGGCCGGTATTCCGGGCATATCGCATCTGACGGTAACACCCTCTCCGGAATTCAGGGTTATACTGACTTCATCCGCTAAATCTATAGATGTATTAACAGCAGCTACATCGTGGTAGCCGTTCCCGTGTGTGTCGTTTATTCCGGTTATATCGAAAAACAAGTTTAGTTTCGCCCGTGCTAAAAGTTTCATACTAACAACCATCACCGCGCAAACCGGAATTTTTCCGCGACCGATTCCGTCTGCGTCTGCTTTTCTCCTTTTCTGAATGTTTTTATGCGATTTATCCGTTTTTAACAATAAACATCACCGATTAAAAATTTTTCGCCGCTTTATTTTTATCGCCTGCACCGGACACATTTCATGGCAGCAAAAACAATATATACATTTAGCATAATTAATGTCTGCTATTTTTTGTTTTGACATATAAATTGTTTTTGCAGGACAGCTTTCGGCACATTTTTTGCACCCGATACACATTTTTTTAATAACAACCGGTTTTGGAGCAAGAACCTTGCTTAACCATTTCATCATAAACGAAGGAACAGGTGCGGCATCGGTAAAATCCACGGAATAGGTTTCGGGCTTTTGGAAATCGCCAAATATTTCGAGCGAATCGCCGGCAAACTCAAAATCATCAATATTCCTCGAAGTCAAGCCGCGTTCAACCGATCGCCGTACCGTTGCGATTCTTCCGGCATCCAGACCTGTGATTTTACACATAACCGCATCCAGTGCGAATACGTTATTGCCTGCGTAGGTATAGCCCACCTCACGAAGATCGCCCGAAGACGGACCGTTCCCCTCCATCGCGGTCACAGCATCAATAATCGTAAAAGTCGGCGGTACGGTCAAACACAAATCAATAAGCATATCCGCAAAACTATGGCCTGATTTGAACCGCCAGTGCATTTCGGGTTTCATCAATCCGGGTATTGCGCCGAACATATTTTTGACAGCAGCGGAAATCCCTGTCATACTGTGTGTTTTTAACTTGGGCAGGTTGATAATAATGTCCGCGTTAGCCAAAGGATCAATAACCGTAAACTTCTTCACCAATATTTCCTGCGGGTTCGGTATATTATCCGACGGGCATTTTACCTCAACATGACCTGTGCCGTAATTCAATTTTGCCCCGTGTTTTTCCGCCGGTTCGGTCATACCGCACCCCGAATATACACTTTTCAATACACCTTTGCTGTACAATCCCCCGGGACTGTCGGCTATGGTTATATCGGTTGCCCCCAGCTCCTTGAGTTTAAGGATCACCGCTTCCAGTAAAGCCGGATGCGTGGTTGTCCCCAATTCGGGACTGCGTTTCATCAGCAGATTAGGCTTGAGTACAATTTTTTTGTTTGCGCTGATCAGGCTATCCGGTTTGAGAACCGAAAAATGACGATCGACCGCCGCCTTTAAAACATCCGGATTGTAATTCTCGGTTTTGACTACACTGATTACAGACAACCAAAAAACCTCCTGTTTGCTTTTTTTCAAAGGGTGCTGAAAAACAAAGATCGCTAAAAATCAAGAACAATATTTTTTGCGGGCGATTTTTCAACGCCCCTTTCTATACTCCTTGTACCAATTTGCAAAACGTTTCAGCCCCTCTTCTATCCGTATTTTAGGAACTATACCGAAATCCGTTTCCAGGTCTTTCGTGTCTGCGAAGGTTTTGTATACGTCACCGGGCTGCATTGGACAAAATTCCTTGATTGATTTTTTGCCTAATACATTTTCCAATACTTCAATGAAATACAAAAGGTTTTCACTCTGTCCTCCGCCTATGTTATAAACCTTAAATTTTGCGGTTGTTCCGCCGGTTGCGCCGGTTTTGGGGGGCGAGCTAAGCATACGCCGTATAACCGCTGTAATATCGTCGATGTAGGTAAAATCCCGATATAAATCCCCGTTGTTAAAAACCCGGATCGGTTTATTGTTCATGATTTTTTCGGCAAAGCTGAAGTAAGCCATATCAGGTCTGCCGTATTCGCCGTAAACCGTAAAAAACCGCAGTCCGGTTACAGGAATATCGTACAAGTGTGAATATGTGTGCGCCATTAATTCGTTGGATGTTTTTGTGGCGGCATATAAACTTATAGGAAGATTCACATTGTCGCCAACCGTAAAAGGTGTATTATTCAGGTTGCCGTAAACGGACGAACTCGATGCGAAAATCAGATGCCCGGTTTGATTGCTGCGGCACGCTTCGAGTATATTTACAAAACCCAAAATGTTACTGTCAATATAAGCGAGCGGGTTTTCGATCGAATAACGAACGCCGGCTTGTGCCGCCAAATGGACTACTACCTGCGGCTTAAAGCGCGTAAAAAGTTCACCGAGGGTTTGTTTATCTGTTAAGTCACCCTTGATGAACTCAAAATTATCATACTGTTGAAGTATATCCAAACGGCTTTGTTTTAAATTAACGTCATAATAATCGTTCAGGTTATCAAATCCGACGGTGCGTATTCCATCACCGAGAATAAGCTTTGACATATGATATCCGATAAAACCAGCCGCTCCGGTAACCAGCACGGTGGACAAATTGTTTTTTTCCATAATTCTTATTCTCTGCCTATACTGTAATATTCCACACCTGCGGCTTTCATTTCGGCGGGTGAGTAAATGTTGCGCCCGTCATATACCAGCGGTGTTCGCATTTTTTTCTTATAATCAACGGGGGTCAATTTCTTGATTTCGTTCCACTCTGTGAAAATAAAACATACATTTGCATCCGTAATAGCCGAGAGTGCATTTTTCGGGTAGGTTATCGAGCCCCGTTCCTGTTCGGGACATATCTTTTTAAAACTTCCGGCTCCGATCGGGTCATAGGCGTGAATTTCAGCTCCTCTGTGCAGCAAGAGTTTTATATTGTCCACAGACGGAGCTTCACGCAGATCGTCGGTTCCCGGCTTATAGGTCAGCCCCAGCACCGCTACCTTTAGTCTGTCAAACGTAATAAGCCGTTGATCCGCCTTTTTGTACAGCAAAGTTTTTTGATCGGTGTTTACATCCACGGCCGCCTCGACAGTGCGTAATTTATACCCGTGCTGATGCGCTAAAAATTTTAACGCTTTTGTATCTTTGGGGAAGCACGAACCCCCGTACCCTATTCCGGCATTTAAAAATTTCGCTCCGATTCGTTCGTCATAAGACATACCCTTTGCTACGTCCTGTATGTCCGCACCCACAAGATCACATAAATTTGCTATGTCGTTCATATACGAAATTTTCAGCGCGAGAAAATCGTTGGAGGCGTATTTTATCATTTCCGCGCTCTTTCTGCCTACCGAAACGACCGGAAGACCAAAAGGTTCATATATTTTTTCGAGCATATTTTTCGCCCATTCGCTTTCGGTCCCAATAATAATCCGGGCTGCCTCCAGGGTATCTCTTACTGCGGTTCCCTGCGCCAAAAACTCAGGATTTGAGGCGACTTCAACCTTAACGCTGCGCACCAAAAAGTCATGTATAAATTGTTCGACTTTGCCGCCTGTGCCTACCGGCACCGTAGATTTTACAACAACCAGGCAATCCTGTTCCACCGACTCGGCTATTTGCCGCGCTACCGTGGCTATATACGACAAATTAGCTGAACCGTCCGGCTGTTCAGGGGTTCCGACACCTATAAAAATAGCATCGGCATTACTGTAAGCTGAAGCATAATCTGTGGTGAAACGCAATCTGCCGGCTGCGTAATTTTCACGCATGAGCTCTTCCAGTCCGGTTTCGTATATAGGTGATACTCCGGATTTCATCTTTTCTATTTTTTCATCATCTATGTCCACGCAAACCACATCGTGACCTTTCTCCGCAAAACATACTCCCGCCACAAGTCCGACATAGCCTGTGCCTACAACCGTTAATTTCAACTTTGAATCTCCCCTTCACAGTTCCTTACGCTTTTATTTTCCGGCAGGGTAATCTTTTGACCTAAAAGCAAATCGTACTCGCGAGGGTTCCATTTTGCCGCCCCCGCCGCTGATGAGAACGTCATTTCACCAAATTTAAGTGTCCCGTCGTTCAAACGGTAAAAATCCACACGAACATGGCAGAATCCTTGGGCAAGTGTTTGTGCCAAACGCAGCATTTCATCTAAATTATCAGGCTTTGAAACAGGCTCTTCATTCCGGGGATAATCATAAACAAAGGGTAAGAGGTTCCATTCAAGATCAAAAAATGCCATTTTCAATCCTGTGTTCCGATCGCTTAAAAATTGAATATATTCTGCTTTGCCGTCAAAACACCATATTTTGTAGTCGTATATGCCGCCATCTGCGTTTTCCAGATATTCTTCGGCAATAATTTTCGGCCGGATATCGTTGTAGTGCAATTCCAAACTGAAAAAGGCGTAGTTTGTGTTCATCCATTGGTCAAACTTTGATTTGGCATCGGTATGATCAATGGTTCCTTTTTCTTTAACGATCAGATTCCAGGCGCAGCCGTGAGTGCATTTCAAAACAAAAGATTCCGGCAGGGCATCAAAATTCATGTCGTCATAATTTTCCCATACCCCGAGCAACCCGATCAAGTATCGTTCCCCGATTTTATCTTTTACCCACTCCCGAACTTCATATTTATCCGCAAGCTTGCTTTTCAAAGGATCGCCGTCATATAATTTCAGCCATTGCATTTTTTCGTTGTAGGTTTGGGGATTGCTCAGATCCAGCTCCTGTTCCGTTCTTTTTTTATACCATTCTTTTAATGCCAAGCTATATTCGCCGGGGTTCAGGTTTTTATAATAATCATATTTTTTAAAATAATCAATGTTATTGAATCTCCTGGTTGTTTTCCGATCAAGAGATTCAATTTTTTTCTCAAGCCATATTAACTTATCGCGCAGGGAGATATTCCGTTGCTCCATAGCGTTATGTGTGAATTCGAACCGTTTGTCGATTCGCGCACCCAAAGATTTAATATCGCTGCCGAACTTTTTGTCCGCCGATGTTATCTTATTATCCAATGCGCACATAAGTTTCTCAAGTTTTTTATAACCGGCTTTTATGTCCTCCTGAGTATTTCGGATTTCATCAAGTACTTGTCCGTTTTTCCGTGTGAAAAACCGTTTAATCCTGGATAACATAATATACGCTCCGCACCAAGCCGTATCAAAACCATATTAAAACATATATCCCTTATCACAATACAAATACATGGTTTATACTCCGGCCCGGTTCCTTTCCTGAATATTTTTCACGCTGATACAAATTTTCATTAGACCTCCGTCGCACGGCGTTAATTTATCCTCAAATATCCATGATATTCTCGTCAAAATTGCCTTGTTTGACGAAAAATCATCTGCGTTCATACATCACGTTTTAATTCCCGAGGAGGTCTATGATTTTCCTTTTATCAACCGGCGTATCAATCTTAATGGAAATGCAAGAAACCGCACTAAACGATAAAAGAATGACCGCTGTTTTTTGGCTGCTCCTTTTTGCGGCAAACCGGATTCTTTTTTGAGTTCCTTTAAGCTTTGCCGTGCCGAATAAAGTTTTTTGGTTATTCTCTTCAATTTTAGTTTCTGCCGTTTTTCATTGTTCTTAAACGACTTAAACCTATTGTTATATTCCAAATACAACGTAAATTCGATCCGTTCATCCGGCAAAAGTGAACAAAGTGACTTTCTGACATCCTCGCTGCTCAGATTTTCCAGCGACGATCCGGCGGCATATATTAAACGAATCATATGTTGTGCCGCAACAGTTAAATAATCCATATTATCTATGTTCAATTTGCCCAGCAGCTTTTTGAACTGATAAACCGAAATCAAATATCCGTATGCGTGAGCCCAGCTTTTTCCGACCGTCATAATAGAACCGGGACGTATACGGCGAAGATAGAGCGGTGCACCCAACACAGATACACGCCGGCTTAATGCCAGACAATGCAGTGTAAACAAATTATCTTCGTGCAGAATACCGGAATAAAAATTTATATTATTATCTTCCAAAAATCCGCGGCGAATCAATTGTGTACACGCGGAAGTCTTAAAATCCATCCCCTCTACTAAACGGACAAATAATTCTTTTCCTTCCGATGCCGGAGGATATTTGTTTTTATAATGATAATAAGTGCGGCTTTTGGCGTATTCGCTGTACAGTTCCACAGGCTCATAAAAACAATCTGCCGCATAAAATAACTGATCCAGATCCTTTGTTTTCGCTTCACGGTATGAATGTTCCAAAGCGCACCATACCAAAAGGTCATCACTGTCCAAAAATGTTATATATTCACCTTGCGCCTTGCTCATTCCGGTGTTTCTTGCCGCTGACAACCCGGCGTTCTTTTGCCGGAAAACCCGGATCCGGCTGTCTTCTTTACACATACGCTCCAATATGAGCGGGGAGCTGTCAACCGAACCGTCGTCGATACATATTATTTCAATACCCCTGAGCGTTTGCCCCATCACCGAACGCAGACACTCTTCCAAATATTCTTCCATATTATAAACGGGAATAATAACGGAAACTTTTAGGGAATTAAGGGAATCATCGGTTTCGATCCAATTTGCGGACGCAGGTTTTTCGGTCAGGCTTTCGTCACGGCGCAATTCAGGCTCATACATCGCCAGCTCATCAGCGGAGTTTTGCAGCAAAAATTGCATTTCACCGTAGTTGTCCGAACCGGGGAAATAATTTTCGGGCATCCCGGCGCATCCCAATTCAGGCAGAATTTCCTCCTTCAAACGCAGCGCAACACTAAGCCAGTTTTCCTTTGTTTTTTGAAAATTTAAAGTATATATACACACACCCAGACAAAAACGAATATATGATTTCTCGTACAATTCGAATACGCCGTGTTCGCGCATACCCTGCCGTAACGCTTTTAACGCCTCAAAAAAACAAAACAAATCAGCAGATCCTGTTTCTTGCAAGCTGGTGGCGGTTCCCCTGCGGTAATTGACCAAAAAGCGGTCGGTAACCGTTATGCATTCGGCAACCGCTATCGCCAAAAGGACGAAATATACATCGTTGCTGCGCTGCAAAGGCTGGAAGCGTAATTTTTTATCCAGCACAAACTTTTTGGAAAACATCTTATTCCACGGAGCGGGACAGCTAAAAAACATAGCAGAATCAGGACGGTCACCCGCCATGAAAGGAACCTTTTTCGGTAAATGCTTCAGGTTTAAATAATGGCTCGCGGGGATTAGCTGCTGTGATACCATATCGTAAATCCGTCCGCCGCATATACATATATCGGCGTTGTCCCGCGTGCATTGATTATACATACGCTCAAGCATATCCGGCTCGAAAAAGTCGTCCGAATCCAAAAAACTTAAATATTTTCCTTTTGCTTTTTGGATACCCTGATTTCTCGCTTCACCTGCAAATTTATTTTCGGTATGTGTTATTACGCGGATCCGGCTGTCTTTTCCGGCATATTCACTCAGCATTTGCGCCGTGCCGTCTGTCGAAGCATCATCTATACATATAACTTCAATGTCATGCAAAGTCTGCCCTAATACGCTGTCCAAACATTCGCGCAAAAACCGCTGCGCATTATAGCATGGAATAATTACAGATACTTTCGGCAAAATAAACATCCTTTCTTTCGGATTATTTTCCGGCGTTTCTTTTCAAAAATCTTTTTAAAAACCTGAACGGCAGGGTGAGTGAACGCCCCAAACGATATGAAAAACTCTGTTCAATTCTGTTTAGTTTTTCATTCAGAGCCTTAACTTTTGCTTTTTCGGTTTTTTTAACGCCGGATAACCTGCCGCGAAGATCAATTATTCTTGTCTTCTGTCTTTCGCAGCGTTCCCCCAAAACGGATAAACGTTTAAAATTATTTGCTAAAACCGAAAAGTAAACCGGAGGTATTATCGGATTCTCTTTTACAAATCCCGGATGTATACGGCGCATATAAAGCGGTTCTTTCAAAATTTTAACACGTTCGGCGGCTCTTACGCATTGCAAAACGAACATATTATATCCGCTACCCTGGGGGTAGCAGCTATCCCCGGGGTAGCAGCTATCCCCGGAGCAAAATTCAAGTTTGTTTTTTTCCAAAAAGCCGCGGCGGAAAAGCTGCGAGGTCATTAACGGCACAAATTCTCTTTTTTTCGCCATATGCGTAAATAACTCTATACCGCTCAAAACGGATTCTCTGCTGCGTTTATAGCTGTAAGCCGTTAAATATTCGGGGTGCTGCCTATATAACATCATGGGGTCATAAAAAACATCCGCATCGAAAAACAATTCATCTAAGTTATGCTTTTTAGCTTCTGCATATGAATGTTCCAACGCGCACCAGGCCCAGAGGTCATCGCTGTTTGCAAACGCAATATATTCACCGCGTGCTTCGTTCAAACCACGGTTCAAAGACGCGGACAATTCGTTCTCTTCGCTTTTTACTATTAATATCCGATCATCTTCCTGCTGTATTTTTTTTGCGGTTTGTTCAAGGGTCGGTGATCTGTCGGAAACCTCTTGAACACATAGGATTTCTATATCTTTTAAGGACTGCCGCCGCAGAGAATTTAAACATTCCTTTGCACCCTCTGTTGTGTTTCCGGAAAAAACTATTACCGAAACTTTCACATCACCGTCGTTTGCCGCAGGAAATTCGACATCCTGCTCATTGATAAAGCTCTCGTCTTTGCGCAATTTCGGTTCATATTTTTCGAACTGCTCATCAGAAAATTGGGCAATAGATTTCATGCGGTCATAACTTGGCTGAAACGCACACGGAACTTTTATTTCTTGCAAACACCCTAATTCCGCAAATATTTCACCCCGCAGGCGGCGTGCCGCTTTAAACCAGCCTTCCCCGGTTTTTGACATATCCAAAGCTGTGAGACAAAGCAGCATAGCCCGGATGAGAAAACTTTGTTTGTACAACTCAAATAAATCCCGTTTTTGCAATTCGGTTCTTAACGCAAGTAAAGAATCATAAAAGTCAAATGCGCTGTCTTCATAAGTTTCCTGCAAGCTTCCCGCGGTTCTGCGGCGATAATTCACTAAAATCCTATTTACTGCCGTAATACGTCCGGCAAGCGCTATCGCCATAAAATTAAAATAGAAATCGTTGCTGCGTTCTGACGGTTGAAACCTCAGGTCATTTTCCAATACGAAGCTTTTACGAAACAGTTTATTCCATACAGCGGAATGGGTGAAAATAAAAGCTTCGTCCGGGTATTCACCCGGCGAAAACGTAACTTTTTCAGGTAAATATTGTAAATTCAACGTATAATTTGAGGATGCCAGCCGACGGTTCATCATATTGTAGATTCGTGCGCCGCATACACAGATATCGGCTTCGGCTTGCTCACATTGTGTATACATACGCTCGAGCATATCCGGCTCAAAAAAGTCGTCCGCATCTAAAAACGCCAGATACTTCCCGGCGGCTTTTTCCATACCCCTGTTTCGGGCAATTCCGGCATATAGATTTTTCGGCTGGGTCAGGATTATTAAACGACTGTCTTTTTTTGAATATTCTTCCAGTATTTCCGGCGAACGGTCACAGGAAGCATCGTCAACACAAATAATTTCTATTTCGCGTAACGTTTGATTAAGAATGCTGTCCAGACATTCGCGCAAAAACCGCTGCGCATTATATACCGGAACAATAACAGAAACTTTAATCATAGACAAATTTCCCTTGAAAACAATTATACCGTATAATATTTTTCCGCTGTGAGGGATAACGCCGTCAAACGGAAGTGATTTTTAATGCTTGAAATGGCGCATACCCGTAAACAGCATTGCTATCCCGGCTTCGTTACAGGCATCTATCGAACGTTGATCCTGAATCGAACCGCCGGGCTGTATTATCGCCGTGATGCCCGCTTTGTGCGCTGTTTCCACACAGTCCGGAAACGGAAAGAAACCATCTGAAGCCATAACCGCATTTTGAGCGTTGCCGCCGGCGTATTTTAATGCGAGTTCAAGCGATGTTATTCTGTTCGTTTGTCCGGGTCCTATACCTACCGTGCGATTTTCCTTTGCAAGCACGATTCCGTTGGACTTTGTATGTTTTGCCACTTTCCAAGCAAAATCCAGCAAACGGCGTTCTTCCGTGGTCGGAGTACGGTCGGTTACACATTTTATCTCGTTTTCCCGGTATAATTCCACATCCTGCTGTTGGATAAGCAAGCCGCCCGCCACTCTTTTGCAGCTAATCATATCCGATCCGTTACCCACTGCCAGATCCGGTAAATGCAGGAGCCGTAAATTTTTCTTTTGGGCAAAAATTTTTCTCGCTTCTTCATCGAAAGAGGGTGCGATTATTACATCCAGAATAAGCTTTTGAACCGTTACTATTTCATTTGCTGTTTTTGCATCCGGTGCGCGGTTAAACGCCACTATTCCGCCGAAAATAGATACCGGATCAGCATTGTAAGCGTTGAGGTAAGCATCATAAATATCTGCCCCGATACCCACACCGCAGGGATTTGCGTGTTTTACCGCCACAACCGCGGGAACGTCATACCCGAATTCTTTTATAACATCCAGCGCACCGTTAGCATCATTTATATTGTTGTAAGAAAGATCTTTCCCTTGTAACTGCACAGCGCTTGACAGGCTGTTTGACGCTGTTTTTACTTCTTGATAAAACGCCGCGCTTTGGTGAGGATTTTCACCGTATCTCATATCCTGAACTTTTTCGTAGGTAACACTCAGCTTTTCGGGAAAGGGGTTATCTATCCGTTTTTGAAGATATGTGGAAATCAACGTATCATATGCCGCCGTATGCTCAAACACCTTGGCGGCTAAAAGCAACTTGGTTTCTCTCGATACATCACCGTTTTGACGGTATTGCGCTATAATTTCATCATAATCGGCACAGTCTACTACCGCAATAACATCCTGCCAGTTTTTGGATGCGGAGCGCAGCATTGCAGGACCGCCAATGTCGATATTTTCTATCGCATCCTCAAAAGTTGTGCCGGGTTTTAATATAGTTTCTTTAAAAGGGTATAAATTTATTGCCGCAATATCAATCGGAAGTATATTCAATTTCGCAATTTGCTCCATATGGTCGGGGTTGTCCCGGACAGCCAGCAAACCCGCATGAATCCCCGGATGCAGTGTTTTTACCCTTCCGTCCAAGCATTCGGGAAATTCAGTAATCTCAGAAATATTAGTTACCTCAATTCCGTTTTCTTCCAAAACACTCTGCGTCCCCCCGGTTGAGATAATTTCAAATCCCAGCGACAACAAGTTATCAGCAAACTGCACGATCCCGGTTTTGTCGCTTACACTGATTAGCGCGCGCTTTTTCATTCTAACCTCTCCTTTCAATTTCGGAAACCACCAAATTTATCGCTTTAGGCAGAATTTCGTGTTCGGCTTGCTCCATTACCCGTTTTTGTAATATTTCGGGGGTATCGCCGTCAAGCACAGGTACGGCTTTCTGCATTATTATTTCGCCGCCGTCGCATATCTCGTTTACATAAAACACCGTTGCGCCGGTTATCTTGACTCCGTAATTCAATGCTGCCTTGTGTACCCGGAGCCCGAAAAAACCCTCTCCGCAAAACGCCGGAATAAGAGAAGGATGGACGTTTATCATCCTTTTGGGGTATTTGTCCGTAACCGCCGTACCCAAAATATAGTTAAAGCCTGCGTAAACGACAAGCCCCGCATCAGCATCAGCAAGCGCTTTGGACACGGCCGCATCGAATTGTGCGCGGGAATCAAAGTCCTTGGGGTTGATTACCGCTGTGCCGATATTGTTTTTTTGCGCACGGACAAGCGCATACGCATCCGGGCTCGAGGAGATCACAAAGGTTACACTTCCTCCGCGAATTTCCCCCTTTGCCTGCGCGTCCAGTATTGCTTGTAAATTGGTTCCGCCGCCGGAAACTAAAACGACGATATTTATCATTTCCGCTATACAACCTCGCATTTAATATTCCGCGCTTCCAATATCCCCAAAACATACGCATCAATTTCAAATTTTTGCAGACATTCCAGAGTTGCATCAACATCCTGCGCTCTTACGCCGACCGCCATGCCTACACCCATGTTAAATACTCCGTACATTTCTTTTCTGTCCAATCCGCCCTCTTTTATAATAATATCAAAAATCGGCGGGACTGATATTGTTTCTTCTTTAATTACAACGCCCAACCCGTCCGGCAGAGAACGCGGAATATTTTCGTATAGTCCGCCGCCCGTGATATGGGATACGGACAATACCCGAACTTTTTCCATTAAGCCGAGGATTGCTTTGACATAAATTTTAGTTGGGGTCAATAATTCCTCACCCAGAGCAGCATTCAATTCGCTGTAGTATTTATCGCAGGTTTTATCCAAATCAAATATTTTTCTTATAAGTGAAAATCCGTTGGAATGAACTCCTGAGGATGCCAATGCGATAAGAACATCACCCGGTTTGTGAGCTGAGCCGTCGATAATGTCTTTTTTATCGGCTATGCCTGTGCAAAACCCCGCAAGATCGTACTCGTTTTCGGGCATCATACCCGGGTGCTCAGCGGTTTCTCCGCCAATCAAAGCGCATCCGGCGGATATGCATCCGGCGGATATGCCTTCCACAATACCTGCTATTTTTTCCGGATCGTTCTTTCCGCACGCTATATAATCAATAAAATACAGCGGAGCCGCACCGACACATACAATATCGTTTGCGCACATCGCAACGCAGTCGATTCCCACTGTGTTATGCCTGTCCATTATGAATGCCAGTTTTAGCTTGGTTCCGACACCGTCTGTACCCGATACCAGCACCGGTTCACTTTTACCTGAAATATCAAGCTTAAAAAGCGAACCGAAACCGCCCAGTCCCCGGATCACGCCGGGAGTATATGTTTTTGCTGCATGAACTTTCATAAGCTCAACCGCTTTATACCCGGCGGTAACGTCTACTCCCGCAGATTTATATGTTTCGCTTCCGTTTGCTTCCAATCCTTCTCACCATCCTTTACCGATTTACATCGTTCCGTTGTAAATTTTAATTTGAGGGTTTATCTTCTGCCTGAATTTATCCTGCGGAGCTTTTTCGGGTGTATCTATAGGGTAGTTTCCCGAAAAACATCCGTCGCAAAATTCGCAGGATGCACCGTTTGCAATTTTATGCACACTCTCCAGACTTAAATATTCCAGGCTGTCCACGCCGGTAAATTCGGTGATTTCGTCCTTGTTCATTCTGTGCGCAATAAGATTTTCTTCTCTGTCTATATCTACGCCGAAATAACACATATGTGCAAAAGGCGGCGAAGCTATCCTCAAATGAACTTCTTTGGCGCCCGCTTCACGCAACAGGCTTACAATTTGCTTGCAGGTTGTGCCTCTTACAATAGAATCGTCAATCATGACGACCCTTTTCCCGTCCACGACCGGTTTGATGGTGTTCAATTTTATTTTTACCGCATCATCGCGCTGAAATTGGGTGGGCTGAATGAAAGAACGGGTCACATAACGGTTTCTGATAAAGCCTATATCAAAATCCACACCGGATTCCCTGGCGTAACCTAACGCCGCATCCAGCCCGGAATCCGGCACGCCGAT
>Ga0099364_10002162_pt1 | contig 31588 bp, 30 predicted proteins | sample TergutTh196P3_FD_73070 | JGI IMG/M metagenome (GOLD analysis project Ga0099364, IMG submission 73070) | Microcerotermes parvus P3 segment gut microbial communities from Pointe-Noire, Republic of the Congo - Th196 P3 | ecosystem: Host-associated > Arthropoda: Insects > Digestive system > Gut ... | reverse complement strand
CGCCAAAAAACGGGCGAAAAACCCTAAAACTCCCCCCTTGGTGATCCCCCCCAAAAAACCCGGCGGGGTTTTTTTTGGGGGGGGGGTGGGAGAAGGGGGGCGCCCCGGGCACAAGGCGGGGCGCGCTCCGCTGTATGAACGATTTTATCTATGTATCTTATTGAGGAGCCACACAATATTTTCGCCCAGGTTCTGCATGGTTTTGATTCCCTCGTCATCCTTTGAGAATTCGCCAACCGCGCGGGATAAGCTCATGTTCCAGTAGGTGCTTCCCGGCACAATCATATTGTTGATGAGGAAAAAATGCTGTATCGAATCAAGCGTGTGAATCCCGCCCGCGCGACGCACGGCGCTGACGGCCGCGCCTATCTTGCGGCTCAGTGTCATACCGTCGCTCCTCGATACATAGCCGCACCTGTCGATGACGGCTTTCAGCTCCGCCGTCAAATCGGAAAAATAGGTGGGCGAGCCTAACAAAATTGCGTCGGCTTCTTTCATTTTTATATAGACCTCGTTCATCCAGTCGTCGATGGCGCAGCGCCCGGGATGCTTCCCGCACCCGCCGCAAGCCGCGCATCCGCGCACAGGTCTGCCCCCGGCCTGGTAAAGCTCGGTTTCAAACCCGGCCTTTTCGCAAACCGAAAGCACGGTCTTTAGCATTCCCGCGGTGTTCCCCTCATGTCTCGGGCTTCCGTTTACAGCGAATACTTTCATTGCCAGCACTCCTATCTTTATTTATATACCAATATTTTTTTATGTACCGAGCGCCGGTTTGCCAAAACCCACGGCAGGTACATGAAAAACCATGCCACTATGATTAATCCGGCATAAGGCACAAGAAATCCCGGGTTCCCGAACACGTTTACGAAGAATTCAAGCGGTGAGCCTTCCGAGCCTGCGTTTACGAAAAAGAAATTGGTTCCCAGCCTTTTGTTAATCTGGTAAATCAGGGGCACGACAACCAGCAGGAAGGCAGCGACACGCCAGAGGTTTTTCGCCTGCGGGCGAAGCTCGCCGGATACCAGCGGCATGAGGATGAACGCAATCAGGAACGCGTGGATGATAAAGCTTTGCAGGCAGTAAAAGTTCAGTATCGGGTACATTGACCAGTTTGCGAACAAGAGTGCCGCGACTGCGCCCGGCAATCCAAGCGCATACAGGATTTCCCCGGTTGTTTTATTCGGGAAGAACGCGTAGATAAGCTCTAAAAAGATGTTCAGGCCGCACAGGTGCAGCGGGAGCTGGTAAACCCAGTAATGGCCCTGTATCAGCGGGAACGTAAGCTGTTTTGCAAGCTCCAGCGCAAAAACAATCAATGCGGTAACCATCAGCATAACCCGCCGCTTGCGTGGTTCAAGCCTTATGTATGCCGCGCACATACACGCGATGAAAACGGCAAGCACCGTCAAAATGATAAGGTGTGTCGGCCCGAAAAGGGCAAACCCGTCGCCCGGCGCGCGGATATCCTCTAAATAAGCGAAAAAGCCATGGCGTATAACGTGTATGGTAACCATTCCTTTCTTTATCATATCTTATGAAAATAATTTTAGCAAAATAACAGAATGCCGTCAATGGAAACCCCCGGCATTGTCTAATCAGCAAAAGCGCGCCGGTCATTGGACCGGCGCGCCCATTGTTTATGTAGAACCGATTCACGGGCAAAACAACAAAGATATACACCAAAATGCGGTGCGCGTCGCAGGTACAGGCTCAGCCTGCCAGATGTACTCCTTTAGAAATATTATTTTTGCCCGTAATAAGCGCTTGCTCCGTGCTTTCTGAGGTAATGCTTGTCTAAAAGCTCCCGCTGCATGGGCGGAATTCCCGGGTTTGTCACGAGATTGTGCCACGCCATGAAGGCGACCTCCTCCAACACAACGGCGTTGTGAACGGCATCACCGGCATCGCAGCCCCATACGAAAGGCCCGTGGCTGTGTACCAGCACGGCAGGCACGTCGTCGGGGTTTATCTTCTTAAACCGCTCTATGATTACCGCTCCCGTTTCTTTTTCATACGCGCCCTTAATCTCGGCCTCGGTCATTTTGCGCGTGCAGGGAACCTCGCCGTAAAAATAGTCCGCGTGGGTTGTCCCAAGCGCTGGGATATCCAGCCCCGCCTGCGCGAAAATGGTGGCCCAGCGGCTGTGCGTGTGGACAATCCCCTGTATATTCGGAAAAGCCTTATACAATTCCACATGCGTCGGCGTATCGGAGGATGCGTTTAGCTTCCCCTCCACCCGGTTGCCGTCAAGGTCTATCAATACAATATCATCTGCTGTCATGGCGTCGTATTCCACACCCGACGGCTTGATTGCCACAAGCCCGCGCTCGCGGTCTATACCCGACACATTGCCCCATGTAAAGGTGATAAGCCCGTATTTTGGCAGCTTTAGATTCGCTTCAAATACCTGCTGTTTGAGTTTTTCCAGCATGGCGTCACCTCAAATGATCGACAGCCGCGCGCTCAATCGCAAAGCCGCCCTTGTAGCGCCGCATAAACAGCTCGAAGCTCTCAACGTCCTTGGGGTCGGGCGAAACGCTTACGCTCTTGTAATTGACAAACACCTTGTCCTTTAAAAAGTCCTCAAGAGTCTCGCCGCCGGATTTGTTCCCCATATAAGCCGCAAGCAGCGCGATTCCCCACGCGCCGCCCTCGCCAGCGGATTCCATGACCGCAACAGGTACGTTCATCGCGCCCGCCATCAGTTTTTGCCCTACAAGCTCGGTCTTGAACAGCCCGCCGTGCCCGAGCAGGGCTTCCAGCTTGACCTTCTCCTCAACGGTCAGGATATCCATGCCGAGCTTCAGCGTCGCCATCGTGGAAAACAACAGCGTGCGCATAAGATTCGCGATTGTAAAGCGGCTGTCGGGCATTCTGACGAAAAGCGGTCGCCCCTGCTCGAACCCCGTCATATGCTCGCCCGAAAAATAGTTGTATGAAAGCAGGCCGCCGCAGTCCGCATCGCCCTCCAGCGCCTTTTTGTACAGCGCGTCGTACAGCGCGGATTTTGAGATGCTGCCGCCCGCAAGCTCGATTGTCTCGCGGAAAAGCCTTACCCATTCGTCCAGATCCGGCGTGCAGTTATTGCAGTGCACCATAGCGACAGGGCTGCCCGATGGGGTTGTAATCATTTCAATTTCCTCATGGAATTTGGAAAGCTCCTTTTCAAGCACAACCATCGCGAAGATAGAGGTTCCCGCCGAAACGTTGGCGGTGCGCTGCGCCACGCTGTTCGTGGCGACCATGCCGGTGCCCGCGTCGCCTTCCGCCGGGCACATCGGGATACCCGCCTTAAGCTGCCCGCCCGGGTCGAGGAGCTTCGCGCCCTCTTCGGTCAAAACGCCTGCGTTATCGCCTGCTGTTAAAACCTTCGGCAGGATATCGCCAAGCTTCCAGCCGACGTTATATTGCGAAATCAGTTCATCAAATTGTCCGAGCATACGGGCGCTATAGTTCATCTTGACGCTGTCAGCCGGGAACATGCCCGACGCCTCGCACATGCCGATTGCGTTTTGCCCCGTGAGCTTATAATGCACATATCCGGCGAGGGTTGTGAGCCGGGCGATATCCTTCACATGACTTTCGCCGTTTAAAATTGCCTGGTAAAGATGCGCGATGCTCCATCTCTGCGGGATGTTGAAGGTAAACGCTTCCGTCAGCTTTACGGCAGCCTCTTCGGTCATCGTGTTGCGCCATGTCCGAAACTGCGCCAGTTGATTCCCGGTCTTGTCAAACGCGAGGAAGCCGTGCATCATCGCGGAAATGCCCATGCCGCCCGTGGTTGTAAGCGGCACGCCGTATTTCTCCCTCACATCGCGGGAAACTGCCGCAAAGCACGCCTGAAGCCCCGCCCATACATCGTCGAGGCGGTATGTCCAGATTCCGTCGTCGAACCGGTTTTCCCAGTCATGCCCGCCCGTCGCCACAGGCTTGTACTCATCATCGATAAGCACCGCTTTTATCCGGGTTGAGCCAAGCTCTATCCCCAAAAAGGTTTTGCCGGTGATAATCGCGTTTTTCATGTCCTTCACTGCCGTGACCTCCTGCAAATATTTTCTATAACCTATTTTATACTTTTGTAAAGTATATTACAATAGCCTTTTGACATTTTATTAACGAGCGACAAACCGCCACAGCCGCGCCTTGTCCTCATCGCTGGCGTAGTCAATCCCGATACGTGGAGTGGCTGTGTATTCGGGCGGCGCTTCCCCGCCGTCTTCAATCCACAGCTCGTCGCATGTTGTCAAATCCACGTTGTTTAAGCTCCGGTCAATGCTCAGCGCCTTCGTCAGCCTACCCGGCCCCGAATACCCCTCTATCCCGCGGATAAGCACCGCTTCCGGCACATCCTTCCCCGCCGTCACGACGTTGAACAAATTGTGTATGCCATAGCAAAGGTAAACATACGTGGTGCCGCCAATTTCGTACAGCACGCTGTTTCGCGGGGTCTTGCCCCGGTACGCGTGGCACGCCGTGTCACATTCGCCGACATAGGCTTCCGTTTCTGTTATGCGGCAGCGCAGGATCTCGCCGTTTACGCGCCTGCACAGGGTTTTGCCGAGCAAAAGCGGCGCCAGCGTCACGGCGGACCCAATATAAAAATCACGTTGCAGTTTCATTGTAACGCCTATTCCTTTCGCAAGAGTTCAGGCACAAAACGGCCGGCAGGCTGAGCCTGTACCCACGGACACGCATTCCATTTATGTCAACAGACCCTAGTGCTCTGACTAGCCAACAATTATGATGTCTTTTCTACTGGTGCAACCGCCTCGCTTCGTTGTCGTTCTTGGAGGGCGAAAGCCCGCCTGCGTCCTCCGCTTTGCGTGGCAGGGCGCCAGCGAAAATCCATCTCACAATTCTTGACTGGTCAGAGCACTAGTACATAATGAGTAACGTGATTTTTCATGCTGCCCTCCTGTCGAAAACCCCCGGAGCCAAAGGCTCCGGGGGTTTAAAGCGATAGCGCAGATTCTAATATTTATCGCCAATTGAGAACCCTGTCGCGGGGGTAGATGCCGGTGCGGTTTCCCGCAGCTCCGGCACGCTCTGGCTGTAAGAACTGCTGCTGAGGCTCATACCGGAGCCCTTTGTCTTAAACTGCGCGATAAGCTGTTGCAGAAGTGTTGCCTGCCCGCTCATTTCTTCGGAGGCTGCGGCGCTTTCCTCCGCAGTCGCGCTGTTTTGCTGGACAACCTGCGAAACCTGCCCAATGGCGTCGCTTATCTGGTTAATGGCGACAGACTGTTCGTTGGAAGAACTCGAAATATCGGCGACAAGCGAGCTTGTGCGGATAATCCCCTGTACAATCTGCTCGAGGGATGCGGCGGTCTCGGAGGAAATCGCGGCGCCCTGCTCGGCTTTTTTGATTGAGCTTTCGATCAGTTCATTCGTGTTCTTCGCGGCCTCGGCGCTCTTCGCGGCAAGGCTGCGGACTTCGTCGGCTACGACGGCGAAGCCTTTGCCGTGCTGACCTGCGCGGGCGGCCTCAACAGCGGCGTTCAGCGCAAGGATATTGGTCTGGAACGCGATGTCGTCGATAATCTTGATAACCTTGCCGATTGATTTGCTCGACTCATTGATTTCCTGTACAGCGGTCATCATTTGCTCCATCTGCCTGTTGCCCTGCTCTGCGCTGATCTTGATGTTCTCGCCAAGCTCTTTGGCTTCGTTCGCAACGCCCGCGTTGTTTTTCGTCTGCTCGGAGATTTCAACGATGGAGGCGGAAAGCTGCTCAACGGTAGCGGACTGCTCGGTCGCGCCCTGCGCGAGAAGCTGCGCACCGTCGGCAATCTGAACGGAGCCTGTCGAAACCTGGCCCGCCGCGCTGTTGATGTCCTTAAACATATTGTTGAGGTTGTCGCTCACCTTTTTTAAGGCAAGGCCCATAACGTCCTTGTCGGATTCAACCTTAATATCTGCGGTTAGGTCGCCGTTCGCAACGGTGTTAAGCTCATCGCTGATTTCGTTGATATGGTGGAAGAGCTTATCCGCACCGTTCATACACTGGCCCACTTCATCTTTCAGCCTGGTGTATTTATCGAGAATCTCACGGTCCTCATGCGTGAGAACGACGTCGCCCTGCTCGCCGGCCCGCTTCATTAATCCGGTCAATGCGACAAGCGGCTTGCTGATAAGGCCGGAAATGTAAATCGCCAGGAACATGGATATTACCACCGCGATAACGAGAATGGTGATAATGAGAATCAGCAGTGTCTTGAACAAACGCTCACTGGCCTGGTATGCACTTTGCGCGGCGGCCACTTTCATATCCATCGCTTCGGTCAGGTTATTGACAACCAAATTCGACGCATCGGTCGCCTTACCCAAGGTAGCTCTAAGCTCCATCTGGTCATGCCCTGCCTTGGCGCCTGCCAAAACTTCGTTAATGGTGGGGATAAACGTCCCTTTATATGCGGCAAGCGCGTCGTCGAACAACTGTTTTGCCTTCGGGTCTATAATAGTTGCGTAGTATGCTTCGGCATTTTCTTCAAACTCCGCCTCGTCGGTGAGCAGGTTCTGTTCAAGCGCCGCAAGCGCCGCCGCATCCCCTGAATTGAGTATAACGTCGCGCGTTATCACGCGAATCTCCTGCTGGAGTTCAAGCGCACGCGCAACTTTAACCAGCGGCTCTGTCTGAGAATAATACATGCTGACGATGCTGTCGTTCATTTGCAGCATTCCGATTATGCCGACTACGCCAACAAACGCGCACAACAGAGCCACAATAAGAAAACCTATGATAAGTTTTTTCGCTACCTTCATGTTTTTCATATTACCTTCCCCTCTCGCTTTGCCTTTGCGCTACCAGTTACATTTTGGTAACAAAAGTCCATAATACATAGTATACCCCGTCTTTTTCCTCATGTCAAGGAAATTGACGTTTTTTCATTATTTTTCAATTTTTCAAAATTGTGCTAAAAGGCCGGAAATCCGGCCTTTGCTTAGAATGTGCGGCATTGTCGTCCAACTCCTGATTGCTGTGTAATGATGTTACAGATCTTTTCTAGTTTTCTTCCTCCTGCATTCTCTTGGCGTCTTCCTTTACGCTGTCCTCAAGCATTTGCGGAAGCTGCTCGTACCGCTCGAACGTGAACACATACGACCCGCGCCCTTGCGCCGTGCTGCGCAAAAACGTCGTGAAATCATGCATTTCGCTCATGGGAACCTCGCCCTCGATTTCCTGCATGCCGTCGTCGGTGGGATTCATTCCCAAAACACGCCCGCGGCGTTTGTTGAGCTCGCCCATCACGTCGCCGGTATTGGAGTCGGGGACGATAACCTTCAGGTTGCCAATCGGCTCCAGCAAAACCGGGTTCGCCTTGGGCACACCGTTTTTGTAGGCAAGGACGGCCGCAAGCTTAAATGCCATTTCAGACGAGTCGACGGCATGGTAGGAGCCGTCGTGCAGCGTCGCCTTGAGGCCGACCACGGGATATCCCGCGATTACGCCGGTGCGTACAGCCTCCTGCAAGCCCTTCTCAACGGCGGGGAAGAAGTTTTTCGGGACCGTTCCGCCCACAACGCGGGTCTCAAAGAGAAGCTCATCGCCGTCGTAGGGTTCGAACTCAATCCAGACGTCGCCGTATTGGCCGCTTCCCCCGGTTTGCTTTTTGTGCTTGCCCTGGACGTCAACCTTCTTGCGGACGGTCTCGCGGTAAGGCACACGCGGCGTGATTAAATCGATATCGACCGCAAACTTCTGCCTTAATTTTGATAACACCACATCAAGATGCTGTTCACCCAACCCCGAGAGGAGCTGCTGCTTCGTCTCGGAATTGCTTGTAAAGCCGATGGTCAGGTCTTCCTCAATCAGCCGGTGCATACCCTGCGCGACCTTGCCCTCGTCGCCCTTCTTTTTGACCTTGACGGCCATTTGAAGCGTCGGGTTGGGGAATTTTATCTTTTCAAAGCTCACGACGCGCTTGGGGTCACACAGGCTGTCGCCCGTGACGGTGTCGCCAAGCTTCGTTATCGCGCCGATATCGCCTGCCGTGAGTGCCTGCGTCTCTTCCTGCTTTTTGCCTTTTACAAAGATGATTTTGCCCAAGCGCTCCGGCTGGCCCGTGCGCGCGTTCACCGGCGTAATTTCGGACGAAAGCTTACCGGAGATTACCTTTACATACGAAAGCTTGCCGACAAACGGGTCGGCGACGGTTTTGAACACAAACGCGGCAAGCGGCGCGTCGGCGGCGCAGGCAATTTCGATGGGCTTGCCGTCCGCACTCTCGGCTTTTTCGCCGCCGGTTTCCTCTGCCGACGGCAGGTTGTGAACAATGGAATCAAGCAAAATGTCAATCCCCGCGAGGGTGGTACCGCTGCCGCACAGCACCGGCGTGATCGCGCCCGATTTTACGCCGTCGTGGATTCCTTTTACAATCTCGTCCTGCGTGAACGCTTCGCCTTCAAAAAACTTTTCAAGCAGGGCTTCGTCCGTTTCGGCGATGGCTTCCGAAAGCGCGGAGGTGAATTCCTCCAGCCTGCCGCCTAAATCGGGCATGCCGGTTTCCTTCGCCGCGCCCTTCGCGTCGTATGTGTACGCCTTCTTCTCGATAAGGTCGACATAGCACTCGACGGTATCGCCGTTCATATACGGCACCACAATCGGGCACACGGACGAACCGAACCGGGCTTTCAGACCATCGAGCACCTTGTAAAAATCGGCATTCTCGCCGTCCATTTTCGTGACAAAAAACATCACGGCCTTCCCCATGTTCTTTGCAAGCTTGTACGCTTTTTCCGTACCGACAGAGACGCCCGATTTCGCCGAAACCGTGACGATTACGCTTTCCGCCGCGCGAACGCCCTCGTGCATGCCGCCTGCAAAGTCAAACAATCCGGGAGTGTCTATCACGTTAATCTTAACGTCGCCCCACGCAAGCGGATGCATGGAGGTCGAAACCGAAACCTTGCGCTTGATTTCCTCCGGGTCGAAGTCAAGGTTGCCGCCGGGGCGGTCAATTTCCCCCGCCTTGAACAGCAGCGCCTCTCCCAGCGTGGTCTTGCCGCTGCCGCCGTGCCCGGCAAACGCAATGTTGCGAATGTTACCCGCGAGATATTGTTTCATAAAATATAGGCTCCCTTCAGGATATAGTCAACCAAGTTTAAAATTGACTATAAATAATCATACCCGTTCATTATAACAATTTTGTGCAGAAGATACAAGGCAAAAAAAGGCCGCCCCCTTACAAATAAGAGAGCGGTTTTTTTGGTTAAGTTGCATACTTGGGGGTGTTGAAAAAGTCGCCCGTCAAAAATATTGCGGCGCTTTTTCCGCCATATTTTACAAAAATTTTCGTTAGCACACAAAGTATTGCCTCGAATTTTTGTTTTATCTAACGAAAAAATCGCTCTGGATTTTTAGTGTTCTTTGTTTTTCAACATCCCCTGTTTTTAAATGATTTCATCAGGCTCTTGGATGGTTTCCGGGATTTCCCCGGCACCGATACCGGAATCCTCATCCGCCTCCTCCACCGCCTGCGGCGCCTCCTCCGGCGCATCGTCCCTCGCGCCTTCGCCGGCACTCTCGCTTTCATCGTCCCCGGAAGCCGCCTTGCGGATAATCCCAATCGGCGTCTGCTCCGACGTTTGGCCGAGGGGGTTGTCCCGCAGGATTTTCAGCAGCCATCCCGCGTCAAGCGATGAATCCGAAACCCCGAGGATGTTGCCGCCCAAATCGTTTAAATCCACGATCGCAAACAGCGGAATCCCGGTTTTCTGTGCAGCCTCCCGCGCTGTCCTTTCCGGGTTAACCGGCCCCAGCACGACATACTCGTTATAGGGCGGCAGTGTATAGTCGCAGGGCCCGTCGATGGAACGGGCTTTTTCCCCCGCTATGATGTAGAACCAGCCGCGCCGCCCGAGCAGCTTGCCGATAATCGAGACGAACGCCGCAAATAAAATCCGGAGCGTGCCGCATTCCTGAAGCGCCATCTCCATCGTTTCCGGTATGCCGAGCCCGATTCCGTACGGCGTTTTATATACGAATTTAGACAGGAATACAGCCAGAGGGCGCGGGCGGATATCCTTCATCCGCACCGCGCGTTTTTGCGTGCACGACACCGCTTTTTCGGACATAAACACGATATCGCCGTCCTGCAAAACGGGCTTTACGTATGTCTCAAGGACGCCCTCCACCGTGTCGGCGTCCGTTATGATATGCGTCTTGACGGGTATTCTGTCGTAATACTCGCCGTCCGCTTCTATCCGCAGCGATTTGCCCTCGTTGGCCTGCATCGATTCGTTTCCCCTTATTTCTTTGTTGTGAATACAGGCTCTAAACCCTTTTGACCGAGCGCATAAGCCCGATGACGAAGCAAAGCGCGTACAAGCTCAAAGCAAAGATAAACGCCGCTTCAATAATGCCAATCAGCGGTGAGGACGGCAGCGCCGCGCCGTTTAGAAAGATATCCCCGGGCGGCATGTCGAGCCCGCCGTACATAAGGATATCCGCAAAGTTCGGGATGGTAAGCACAAAGCCGAAAAGCGATGCGCAAAGCCCTGACGGTATCGCGTAGTTACGCCCGTCCCTTCGCATGTACATGCAGATTGTGCGCGAATGCCCCAGCAGGAACAGCGAAGCGCAGAGCATGAATAAAACAATCAACAGGTGGTCGGAGATTGCTGTGACGGTCGTGTAGCCGTTGTATCTTGTAATCAGCCGGATAATCAGCCAGACAGGCGGTATCACAAGCCAAACGCCGGGCGGCGGGCTTTTCCTGCCGAACACTCCGCCTGCGCTGAGATACAGAAACGCGGCGCCTGAAACAACGCCAAGCAAAAGGTTCAGGATATCGCTTGTATCGCGCAGTATATTCGTATTTGCCCCCTGCTCCAGCAGAATGGGGGGCGAGCCTGAAACCGCGAGCAGGGTCATCGAAATCCCGCATATGACAGCCATAACGTTCACAAGCGAGCTGCGGATGCTTACGGGGTAATCCTCCCCCGCCGCCTTCAAACGGTTGCTGATAAACATCACGGCAACCGTAACTGCAAGCGTCCCGTTTAAAATAAAGACAAGCCCGTCGCCGCCTTTGTAAAAGCCGGTGCCCATATCGATGTGGTAAAGCTTGAGCAGGGTGCGGCAGATAAGGCAAGCCACCAGCGCCACAGCGTAAACTGTAAGCAGAATTTTAAAATATGTTTTCACGAAAAATCCTCTTATCCTTCGTTTATCTCTCGCCAATGTCAATATAATCCGCGGGGGGCGCGACAGCCCTGTAAGCCGGGCGTATAATCTTGCCGCCGGTCGTCAGGATTTCCTCGATGCGGTGCGCGCACCAGCCGACCGTCCTTGAAATCGCGAAGATGGGCGTAAACAGCTCGGGCGGCAGCCGCAGCATGGTATAAACAAGCCCGGAATACAAATCCACGTTCGCGCAAAGCGGCGCGTCTACGCCTTTCTTCTCCTGGAACACCTGCGGCGAAAGCTTCTCAATCTTGCGCAGGAGATTGAATTCCTTTTCATATTCCGTGCCTTCAGCCATTTTTGTGGCGTATTCCCTGAGTATGGTGGTTCTCGGGTCGCTGACGGTGTAAATCGCGTGTCCCATGCCGTATATCAGCCCCGCGCCGTCACCGGCCCCGCGATCCATAATCTTCCGAAGGAAGGACTTTATCTCAGTCTCGTCGTCCCAGTTCGAGACGCCCGCCTTGATGCATTCCATCATTTCCATTACCTTCTGGTTCGCGCCGCCGTGCCTCGGGCCTTTCAGCGAGCCGATCCCCGCGGATATCGCGGAATATGTATCGGTCGCGCTCGAGGTCAGCACCCTCGTCGAAAATGTGGAGTTGTTGCCGCCGCCGTGCTCCGCGTGCAAAACCATGCACAGGTCGAGCGTCTTTGCCTCCTCATCGGTAAACTGCTTGTCGCTTCTAAGCGTGCGAAGGATGTTTTCCGCCGTCGAAAGCTCCTCCTTGCAGTGGTGGAAGTACATGCTCTTGCGGTCATAGATGCGGCGCTTGACCTGATACGCCGAAACCATGATGGACGGAATCCGCGCGATGATGGAAATCGCCTGGCGCATGACGTTTTCAAGCGAAATGTCGTCGGCGCTCTCGTCGTAGGAATAAAGCGCCAGCACCGAGCGCTGAAGCGCGTTCATGATATCGCGCGACGGCGCCTTCATGATTACGTTGTCCACGAACATGTCCGGCAGCTCGCGCTGGCGGGACACCGTCCGCTCATAGGTTTCAAGCTGGCTTTTGGTCGGAAGGCGTCCGTAAAGCAAAAGCCACGACGTTTCCTCAAACCCGAACCGGTTCTCGCGGATACACGCGTTTACAATCCTTTCGACGTCCATGCCGCGGTAAATCAGCTTGCCGGGTACAGGGACTTTTTTACCGTCCCTCATCTCATAGCCTTCCACGCTGCAAATTTTTGTGATGCCGGCCATAACCCCGGTGCCGTCCGCGTTCCGCAGGCCGCGCTTGACATCGTATTTTATAAAATCTTCCGGCGGAATGTAGTTATACTTACGGCTTTCTTCGCATAACAATGTAATATCTTTGTCCACGTCATATCCGAAGAATTTCTCATTCATTCTTTCTGCCCCTTTCCTCTTAAACGTACGTATATGAAAACAATGTTCCCCTTATTTGCGCATGGGAATTGCTACAATCTTCTTATAAAAACTGATTATACATTTTTTGTAAGCGAAAGTCAAGAAATGCGAGCCGGTTTACGCGCGTTTTACGCGCGGTTCACACAATTATACCGAACTTGTGGGGTGCAATAATTGAAAGCGACGCTGTTATTCATTTCAGTCATGGGCCTGTGCCTTCTTATCATCCCGATGGTTGCACTGAACTTCGAGCCGGGGCCCGGTGTTCCGGTTCACGTGCCGGCCCTTGCGGCGGGAAGCATACGCACGGAGCAGGAACCGTATCCGCCCTTCGAAGAATACGAGCAGGACACGGCGCTCGAGGCCGCCGCGGCTCTGTACGGCGACAGTCTTTTGGAAAGCGCGGGAATCCCGGACCCGGAGTTTTCAGTAGATGCGGTAAAAGTCGAGAGCTTCAAGATACTCAACGAATCCACCGGCAGGGTGGAGACGGTTTCGCTGCGCGATTTTGTAAGGGGCGCCGTTGCGGCTGAGATGCCGGCGTCGTTTCATCCCGAGGCGTTAAAGGCGCAGGCCGTCGCGGCGCACACGTTCGCGCTGCACAATCACCTGGCGCAGCGCAACAATCCCGATCCCGCGCTGAAGGGCGCCGACTTTAAGGCCGACCCCGAAAAAATGAAGGTGTATATCACGGAAAAAACGGCAAGGGATTTTTACGGCGTGGACAGCGACCTTTACTGGGAAAAAATATGCAAGGCCGCCGACAGCGTGATGGATTATGTGCTCGTGTACGCGGGCGAGCCGATTGTCGCGGCATACCACGCGATTTCGGCGGGCCGCACCGAGGACGCCTCCAATATCTGGAGCGGCAGCGCGCCGTACCTCTTGTCGGTACCCAGCGAAGGGGATTTTTTAGCCCCCGGCTTCGAGAGCACCGCGGTTTTCAGCGGGCAGGAGGTGGCGGAAATTCTGAAAGCGTCATACCCCGGGATTGAGCTTGGCGACGGCGTCTGGTTCGGAACGCCCGTGCGAAGCGAGTCCGGATATGTCAGCGAGCTTCAAGTCGGCAATCTGAATATCCCCGGCAAGGATTTGCGGCAGGTTTTCGGGCTTCGCTCGCACGATTTTGAAATCGCCTACGACGACGGAAATTATATCTTCGCGGTGACGGGGTATGGGCATGGCGTCGGGCTTTCGCAATACGGCGCGGATTTCATGGCGAGGCAGGGCAGCACCTTCGATGAAATCCTAAGCGCTTATTACAGCAATACATCGCTGGAGAAACTGCCGGAATAAGCAAGAACAGGGCGCGCCGGGCAGGCTGAGCCTGCACCCGCGACGCGCACCGCATCCTGGTGAATATCCTTGTTGTTTTGCCCGCGAACGGGCTCTGGATAAACAACAAGCGCGCCGGCCATCGGACCGGCGCGCTCCCTTTCCCCGCAAAATCAAACAAAACTAAATAAAACACAAATTCCCCTTGCATATTGTCTAATTATGGTATATAATGTATCCAACAAACAAAAAGGGCAGGCAGGCCACAGTGTGCCACCACTGTGACCCTGACAGGGAAGCCAGAAACTTCCATGCCAATCGCTTTAACGCGACACCTAATGATATTATACTCCCGGCTTCCGCTTTTGGCAAGCTGTTCAGGGTATCTGTTTGCTTATAGGTGCAGGTATGGATTTCCATACCTGCACCTTTTTGTTTGTTCATAATGAATTAGGAGGAATTCACGTGAACATCACAGACGTACAAATCAGAAGAATCTTTGAACGCAGAATGCTAAAGGCAACCTTAACCATTGTAATTGACCATGACTTCGCGGTACACGACATCAAAATTCTCATGAACGATTCGGGGCGGTTATTTATCGCAATGCCAAGCCGGCAGAATAAAAAACACGGCGGATTCTGCGATGTTACGCACCCTATAGGCTCCAAGGCGCGCGAGGAGCTGGAAAAGCAGATACTTTTAGAATATTACAAGCAGCTTGATAACGAGGAAATGTCTGAAATAATCATAAACGCCGACGGTTATTTTTAAAGCGCGGGGGTATTCGTGCGGAGTGTAAGCAACGGGGCGCGCGCCCCCGAAACCCGCTTATGAATTGTTTTGCAATTCACTTTTGTGTTATACTTGAAATGAGGTGATTTACGGCATGAGTGAAATTTATACGCGTTATGAGCGGCAGATGCTGCTGCCGGAGATTGGCGTGGAAGGGCAGGACAGGCTTGCGGCTTCCTCGGTGCTGCTCGTCGGGGCGGGCGGCCTTGGCGCGCCTGTGCTGCAATATCTGGCGGCGGCGGGGGCCGGGCATATCGGCGTCATAGACGGCGACGCCGTTTCCGAAAGCAACCTCAACCGGCAGGTACTTTACGGCGAAGGGGATATCGGGGGGCCAAAGGCGCCTCTCGCGGCGGAAAGAATCAAAAAGCTCAACAGCGAAATAAAAATCACCGTGGTGCCCGGTATGCTCACGGATGAAAACGCGTTTGAAATCGTAAGCGGCTACGGCGCGCTCGCCTTATGCACGGATTCACTCGCGGCGAGGAAAATCGCCAACCGCGCGTGTGTGGCGGCAAAAACGCCGTTTGTGGACGGCGCCGTGAACCGCTTTCACGGTACGGTTATGACGGTTATCCCGGGCGAAACGCCCTGTTACGAGTGTATACACGAAGCTTCCGTCCAGCCGGGGGAAACCATCCCGATTTTGGGGGCGATGGCAGGCTGGATCGGCTGCGCCGAAGCTTTGGCTGTCATCCGCCTGCTGCTCGGAGCGGACGACCCCTCAAGAGGGGCGGTGCTGGTTTTTAACGGCACGGAAATGACCGTCGAGCAAATCCCGGTGGAAAAGAACCCGGATTGCATGTGTTGCCAGGACAGGAAACCGTAAACGGCGAGCATGAAATAAAAAAACAGCCAAACGGCTGTTTTTTTATTTCACTTAGTTGTTTTCCATTCGCTCCTCCAACGTCAAGGCAAGCTCATTTGGGTGTTCAACAAAGGCGCTTTACCCTCTTGCTGCGCTGTTTGCAGAATCTCAATCGCATCGGATATTTTATTGAAAAGCCTAAAATACATGGTTTTGTAGTCTGGCATAACATTCGCCCCCTTTCCCAATATCTCATGTATAAGTATATCAAGTATTTATCTATATGTAAAGTAGATATATGGTGCATACTTGATATACAGGGGGAAGGTTCATGATAAGATTACGGGTGCTGGAGCTTCTTGAAAAACGCGGGAAAACAAAATATTGGCTGTACAAACAGATGGGAACCTCATACGGCGCGCTCGATAAAATGATAAAGAATGAAACAAAGATGATAAAGTTTTCAAACATCGAAGCATTATGCAACATCTTGGAGTGCGATCTGAACGAGCTTTTTGAAATAACCGATTCTGTGCCGAAAGAATAAGCCGCGTCACTTTAATAGCACGCGGCTTTCGCCGTATAAATAAGCGCCCACGGGTTCAAACGCGGGCGCGATGTTTTTCGGCAGCAGCATGATGCCCTCGTTGTATATCCGGATGTCGCCGCCGGGCCCGCCGCCGTCGAAATCACGCCCTGCTTTTACGATTCGCGCCCTATTGTGGCCGATGTCAACATAAATATCGTTATTTATTATGTCTATGTATATTGTCGCTTTGCCCAAGGCCGTAACGGATGCGTACCCGCCGGAGTACACCTTTGCGCCCGGCAGCGCGTCGCTGATGCTTTCGCATATTGACGCGTCGTTCGGCCCCAGTATGAGGGTAAGGCCGTAAGCTTCGTGCAGCCTTATCATGCCGGAGCTTACGTTGCTTCCGGAATCCGGCGCTATCACGGCGGGAACGCTGCGCACGCCGCGGAAATCCAGATACCGGAGCAGGTTGGAGCTTTCATACGTATCGGGCGCGCCCAGTATCACGGCCTCCTTATCGCGCAGGAGAACCGCCGCGTTGTGGCCCGATAACGTCACAAGCTCGATTTTGTCGCGGTTTGCCGCTTCAAGCGACAGGCTGCCAAGCGAAAGGCTCACCGCCAAAAGCGCGCAGGCGTATGTAACCAGCCGTTTGTCCGCGCGGAATTTTATTAAAAGCGCGCCGGTGGCGCATGCCCCGAAAAGCCAGATGAGCAGGTAGCTTTCGTCCATCGCGATGATGGCGAAAGGCAGGGCGCCCAAGGCCCCCGATACCCTGATGATTGCCTGTGTGGCGAAATCCGTTATAAAGGCGACTGGTGCGCCGATGAGCGGGGTTCCGGGTATCATGGCGCAGAGAATCCCGCCTACAATGGCAAGCGGCACAAACGGGGACACCAAAACATTCGCAAGCGGCGATATGATGGAAATCCAGCCGCTCATCAGCAACAGGACGGGAAGCGTGAACACATACGCGGCGATGCTGATGCCGCCCGCGTTTGATACGAAGGAAGCAAACCGCCCGGTTGCCCGCATCCTTTTTAAGATGGCTTCCGAAACAGGCGCGCTGAAAAGGATGATGCCGAGCGTCGAGCCGGACGAAAGCCACAGGCCCCAGCCAAGCGTCCAGTACGGCCTTGCGGCGCAGCAGATAATCAGCGCGAAGCCAAGCGAGTTTAAGGAATCGCTTCTCTTTGAGACAAGCCTGCCGCAAAGCGAGACCGCCGTCATGATAAACGAGCGCATAAGCGACGCCGAAAACCCGACGAGCATAACAAACAAAAGGCTCGACAATATCGCAATCAAGGCGCCGAGCCTTGACTTGCCGAGCGTTTTCAGCATAATACCGGATATAATCGAAAGATGAAGCCCCGAGATGGCAAGCAGGTGCGCCGTGCCGGCCTTGCCCATCGCGGTGGAAATACCGGGCGAAAGATTGCTTCTCTGCCCTAAAACCATCGCGGAGATGACCGTGGCGCTTTCTTCCGTAAGCTTTGAATATACGTTATCGTTCATCGCCTCGCGCATATGTAAAAACATGCGCTGAACCTTGAACCGTTCAGCCTGCTCCGCCGGGATGACGTGAACGTCCTGCACGTTTTGCCCGATTACGCCGATTCCGCGCGACTGGTACCAAATGGAATCCCCCGCGGGGACAAGCTTTGAAGTAAACCGCACGGCGTCGCCCACGGAAGCCTCCAGCGGCGTGACGCTCTGCACGACAAGCGGAAAATTCTCAGGCGTTCCGGGGCGGTTAGGCAGCGACGCCTCCAGCGTATATGAAAAGGAGCGCACCCCGCGCCCACTGTCCGTTATCAACCCTTCCACCACGACGGTTCTGCCCGCGAGACTGTTTACCGGCTTCATATCGTACTCAAAATAAAGAGCAAAGCCCGCAAAGGCGGCGCAGGCCGCGAGAAAAACTGCGCAGGCCTCCTGCATATACCGAAACCTCCCACGGAGGATGAAGCACAAAACAGCGGTTAAAGCCAAAGCGGCGGAAAACGGCAGCGCGTCCTGCCCGTCAAAGAAAAAAGCAAGCCGCGTTGCAAAGAGAAATGCAAAACCGGTTATAAATAAAGGTCGCCCCATCTTCTCCCCTTAGGATATGGTTCCTTTACATCAGTTAAACCAAGCAGGTAATCAATACTGGTGTTGTAAAATTCAGCCAGCTCGACCAGCATTTCCTTGCTCGGTTCCATGATGTCTCGTTCAATATAGCTGTATTTTCTTGGGGTAATATCCAAGTGCTCGGCGATTTGCTGCTGTGTTAAATCGTTATCCTCACGCAGGTCGCGGATTCTGTGGCGTGTATAATGCATAACCAATCACCTTGACTTATTATGCATTTTAGATAATATTCGTATAATTAATTAAGGGTTTTATTATCGGAAAACGCATAAAAATACAAAAAACCGCGATATTCGCGTTAACACCTGTTGCCTAATAAACAAGACGCGCCGGTCCGATGACCGGCGCGATTAATTTCCGCAAACGGCTTTTCGAAAGCGAAATCCAAAGCGCTCCGCGCTTTGGCCCGCGAAGCGGGCTGTCATTCGGCGAAGCCGAATGGATTTCGCTTTAGCCCGGAGGCCATGCGAGTTCCCGGCCGCCAAGCACGTGGAAATGAATATGCCCGACCGACTGCTGCGCGTCTTTGCCGCAGTTTGAAACAATGCGGTAGCCGTTCTGAAGCCCGAGCTTGTCTGCGGTTTTCGCAATCACCGAAAAGATGTGGCCTATTACCGCTTCGTTTTCAGGCGTAATTTCCGCGGCGCTTTGTATATGCGCTTTCGGTATCACAAGATAATGCGTGGGGGCCTTTGGGTCAATGTCGTGAAAAACAAGAACGTTGTCGTCCTCATACACCTTGTTTGACGGGATATCGCCCGACACAATTTTACAGAATAAGCAGTCCATATTCCTATCCGCCTTTCGTCTCCAACGTCTTTTGAATAATTTCGGGGGTCTTTGCGACCGTAGCCTCAAGCTTTGAAATTTCCGCCGTGCCGCCCATCGCGTTGTTTGGTCTGCCGCCGCCGCTTTCGGCGTAGAAGGGCGGCATTTCCCAAAACGATGACGGCTTCGTCGCCCCCGCAAACCTGCTCCTGCGAAGCGCCTTCGGAGATAACCCCCAGAACCTTTGTCGAAAGCGTCAGGTGGTTGTAGCCGTCAAAGCGGTCGTACAAGATGCATCTGCGCGAAAGCGTCTCCCTCCCAGTCCGCTTCGCCCATGCCTCACGCACTTTTCTGGCGGAGCCTCAACGCCGGCGAAGTAATTTTTAAGCACGCCATACCGGAGTTTATCAGCAGAAGGCTTGCGTCGTCGTGAGGCACAAGCGGCGTGCTTTTTATGCGCAAATGCCCCTTGCTTTCAAAAAATGAAAGGAACCGCTCGCTTATTTCATTTAACCCAAGGTACTCCAATGAACCTATCTCTTTACTTTTACAGGTTTTCCGGGGGAGGCATTATCTAGTGTACAACTGTAGAAAATGCTTATTAATGGAGTATTATTCTACATATAAAACCATATCTCCAGAAACATCTTTGAACCCATATTTATCATATAAAGGTCTGCCCATATCCGTAGCGTTCAAAGTTATCTTTTTATAACCTCGATTTTTAGCTTCTTCAACAGTTTTTTTAAGTAGCTTCATACCAATGCCTTGTCTTCGATATTCGGGAAAAGTAAACATATTCATTATGTATGCTACCTTACCGTCAGGACATTTGAAAGACGGTGGGACAACAGAAAAAGACAATCCGCTTGTTGCTATAATTTCATCGTTATCAATGACGAGCCATGCCGTAAAACTATCATCTGCAATAGCATTTTCAAAATAAGTTTTGTTCGCGTTCTCCATTTTTATACGTTCGTTTTCCGAGTTTATATCATTTGCTTCAATCAGAAATATACTTCTGATTTTCGCAAGCTCCCCAACATCATTTATAGTTGCTTTCCTAAATTCAAGCACTTTTAATTACCCCTGCTAATATGAATTTTCCACCCAACAATAAGGTCAACAAGCCCTACACATCCAGCTCACCGACCGGCGTATTGGAGGGCGGTCTGAAATCGTCTTCATCGTAGTAGCTGTCATCGTCATAGTAGCCGTCATCATACCCATCGTCCTCCTCGGGCGGTTCCGGCTCTTCCTCTTCCGGCGGTGGCTCGGGCTCCGGTTCGGGCTCCGGCGCAGGCTCGGGCGGCGGGGCCGGCTGCTGCGCTGGTTCCTGCGCCGGGGCGGGCGCCGGTTCCGGCGCCGGTGCTTCCGGAGGATAATCCACATGCTTGCTGCTTTCGATTTCGCCGTTTGCGTACTGCTGCATTCTGTCAAGCTCTTCGAGCATACCAAAGCTTTGCCTGTCAAAAAGGGTTCTGTCTATATAAAGGTAACGATCCTGTAAAACCGCGTTTAATCCTCTCCAATACGCGCTTTGCTCCATATCCTTTATCGTCATGTCGTTTCTGTCCATGTAAATAAATTCGATGGCCCTGAATTTTTCGCGGACTTCCTCGCCGTTTGCCGCATCTTCGGGGACCGTCCAGTCGGTAAAGTCCGCCGCGGCATTGAGAAGCCCGATTACGCCGAGCAGCTCGCCCTCCAGCGTATCGCCCGTCGCGACGGTATAGTCAAGCGCCCTTACGAACACACCGTACCGCGCGGGCTCCTGCGCTTTATCGGCAAGCTCGTTCAGCTTTCTTTCGATATTCTGCTCGAAGTAGCTCGTGCCGAGCACTTCACCGGTTCTCATGCCGTCGAAAACCTGTGCCAGCGTGATATAAACCTGCTTGAGCTGCTTCATCGTCTGCACTTTTTCGACAAGGGCGACCTTTATGCCGAGCTCCCTCATCCTGTCGAGCGCATCCTGCGGAAGCCCGGTGTCGGCAAGCAAAAGCTGCGGGGATAAGCTTTCAACGGCTTCCAAATCCGGCTCCTGCACAGTGCCGCAGCGCCTGCGCCCGTCCGCGTTGTCGCAAGAATCGGACACGCCGAGCAGCCTGTCGCCAAAGCCCATTTCAAACAGCTTGTCCGTCACGGACGGGGAAAGCGACACAACCCGCTGCGGGCGCGAATCAACCGAGATGTTAAACGCGCGCACGGGATACTCCGGCGGTCTTTCAATCACGGAATCATCCGGTTCGGGCGCATCCTCCTGCTCGTCCGGCTGGAATATGGAGCCGCAGCCCGTCATACTAAAAATCAATGTAAGCGCAAGCAATAGCGCAAGAATTCGTTTTTTCATTTCAGACCCCCCTGCCTTTGCGTCTATTGTACCTTTTCATGCCGGTATTTGTCAAATAAAGAAAGTGTTAACATTCCCTTTACTTTTGCGGGGGCAATCGGTATGATAATATTACAACGACGATATGGAAAGGAGCGCGCCGTGGATACATTAAAAGGGATATGCGGCTCAAGAGGATATTGCTTCGGGAACGCCGTTGTCAAAACAAACACAATGCCCTCGCCCGTCAAGGGGCTTGTCCTTGATTACGCGGATGAAATCGCGAAATTCAGGCGCGCGCAGAACATCTATTTCTCGCGTCTTGAAAAGCTCGCGGAGATGACCTCGCGCACGCTTGGGAATGAAGCCGCCGATATTTTCCGCGCGTATCAGGTCATCGTAAAGGACGAGGCTTTTTTCAAAAACGCATTTTCGCGTATCGAAAAAGATTCCATCAGCATTGAGTTCGCGGTTGATTTGGAATGCAAAAAAATCGTATCCATGTTTGACAGCATGGGTGACGATTATATGCGCGAGCGCGCCATCGATATTGAAAACGTGTGCAGCGAGCTGATTCATATCATGATGGGCGTTGACAGCGATTTTTCGCATAAAATGGAAGGGAAGTCCGATATCGTGCTGGTTGCCGGGAATTTAACGCCGGCTGAAACCGTCAAGATTGACAAATCGCGGCTTCGCGGGATTGTCACGGAAATGGGCGGCGTGACGTCCCATACGGTTATCCTTGCAAGGGCGCTGAATATTCCGGCGATTGTCGGCGTGGAAGGCGCGACGCTTCAAATACGCGACGGCGACTTTGTAACGCTTGACGGCTTCACCGGTGAAATTGACGTAAACCCCAGCGGCGAAAGCAGGGAGGTCTTTTTTGCCGTCAAGCAGATGCACGACTTGAAGCGCAGGCTGTACAGCCTTGCGGAAAAGGCGCCGGCCGTCACGACGGACGGCTTTCAGGTTTCGGTAAGCACCACCGCCGGGGATTACGAAAGCGTGCGGAAGCTTGACATATCCCGATGTGACGGAATCGGGCTTTTCCGCACGGAATCCCCGTTCCTGTACTCCAATACATACCCCTCGGAAGAAAAACAGTTCCTGCTCTACAAAGAGGCCGCCGAGCGCGCCGAGGGCAAGGAGGTCATCTTTAGGACGCTTGACATGGGCGGCGTCAGCCAAGCCGGTTACATGAACCTGCCGGTGGAGGAGAACCCGGTAATCGGTTTTCGCGCTATACGGCTTTCACTTAAGAAAAAAGATGTTTTCGACACGCAGCTAAGGGCGATCCTGCGCGCTTCCGCGTTTGGCGACGTAAAAATTATGTTCCCCATGATTGCCACGCTCGAAGAACTGCTTCACGCGAAGGAGCGCCTTGAAGCAGCAAAACAGGAACTGAAAGACGCCGCCATACCATACCGCGGGGATATTCCCGTGGGCGTGATGATTCATACGCCAGCCGCCGCGCTGATCAGCGATATTTTAGCCCGCGAATGCGATTTTTTCAGCATCGGTTCAAATGATTTTGTACAGAATATCACAGCCGCCGACCGCTTAAACCCGAACGTGGAGGAGCTTTACGATTTTTGCAGCCTGCCTGTTTTGCGCGCGGTCAGGATAGTAGCTGAAAACGCCGGGGCGGCGGGCATCGGCTGGATGATCTGCGGCGAGGCGGCCTCGGACGAAAGGCTTGTGCCGCTGTGGGTGGCGATGGGCGCCGCCGGGCTGACCGTGCCGCCGTCGCAGGCCGGCGCGATAAAGCATATGATTTGCGGAATCGGGCGCGCCGAAATGCAAAAGGAGCTTGAAACGGTTCTGAATATGAGCCGCACCCAAGACATCAGGGCGCACATGGACAATGTGATTGACCCGATGGTTTGATCATAACCAGCTAAAAGAACCCCATACGCCGACAGGAATCGACGCATAGGGTTCTTTATTTCAAGTAAAATACAGAGAGCTACAGTTCTTTTGTCGGCTTGTTTATCGCTTTGACCGTCATGATTCCCGTGGCGGGGTTAAACTGCACGGTGCGCCCGTAATCCAGCAGGACGTCCTGCGCCATGATGGGGATGCTGAATTTTTGAAGCATCTTCTTCACAGAGGCCACGTTGCGTTCGCCGATTTGCCACATCGCGCTGTTGCCGCCCCCGCCCACAACCGCAAACATCTTCGCGCCGCCCGCGATTTTCGCTTTCATTCTGGCACGGTTGGCGCCCCGTTTCTCCATTTGCTTTATCAGCTCCGGGATAGCGGTATCCGCAAACTTGGCAATGTTAGAATCCCCGGGCGCAACCCTGCATTCCGGCAGCATGATATGCGCAAGGCCGCCCACATGGGACGCCGCGTCGAGCAGGCAAATGCCAACGCATGAACCCAATGCGTATGTAATAAGATTATCTGGCGGCAGCGCTATTTTCAAATCAGAGATACCGACAACCAACATACCCATCTTACATAAGCCCCAATTTCCCTAAAATTAAGTTGAGCGACTCGATTTCCGCAAACAATACCATGTGACTTGAAACAGTTTCCCGGTTGCTGCTGAACTGCTCCTCGATAAACAGAACCTTGTCGCCTATCGCGCCGAACTTGACGATCGGGACGCTTAACAAAGCGCCTATCATATCAATGGAAACGAATGGAATCGAAAGGTTTATCCGAAGCCCCGTAAGCTCCGCGATGGAGTTTACATACGCCGCGGAAAGGATATTGCCGACCTCCTTGATGGCGGAAAGCGCGATTTCGTCAAGCTCGTCAAAGGTTTCGTACATCCCGCCCATCAACACGTTGAGAATTTGGTGCGCAAACCGCTTGTCAAGAATGAACATCATCATCCCGTCGATGTCGCCCTCAAGGTTTACCAGCACGCCGTAGCCGGTTGTCTCCGCGCCGCCCATCGCGCCCGCGACTTCGTTAAACCCCACCAGGTTTACTTTCGGCAGCGAGATATCAACAGGGGCGTTCATCATGACGGAAAGCGACGTGGCGGCGTTGCCCGCTCCGATGTTCCCAATCTCCTGCAGCACGTCCATGTGTATTTCGTTTAAGTCTCCGTAAACGTTATCCGTTCCCATCGCAACAACCTCCACCCGGTCTTATGGGCAAAAAGGATATAACTCCAGACCATTATATCATCAAATTCATAAAATGGAAATAGCTTTTTATGGTTATTTATAATAATATTGTTTTTAATTTCCCGAAACCTTTACAAATAGGGATAAAACAACTATAATTAGATACTGAGGAAAAATAAAAACGCTTCCGCGTTTATCTTGGGTGCTCTTATCTTAAGGCATCACGATATGCAAAGAAAAGCAAACAAAACCTGTGGGAGGATTTTTTGATGGCCAAGGTGCTTTCCGTTACCAATCAAAAGGGCGGCGTCGGTAAAACGACCACAACACTGGCCTTGGCGGCAGGATTTATGAAGCGCGGATACCGTGTTTTAGCGATAGACCTTGACCCGCAGGCGAACCTTACGTTCAGCATCGGTGGCGAGTCGGACGACGGCCCCACCGCCTATGAGCTTCTAAAGGGGGAAGTAAAACCGCGATTTGCCATACAGCGCTCGACGTGCGTGGATTTAATCGCGGCAAACATTTTGCTTTCCGGCGTGGAGCTGGAATTTACGCAGGAGGGCCGCGAATACCTCCTGAAACACGCGATTGAGCCTTTGCGCGCGCGGTACGACTACATCGTCATCGACACGCCGCCTGCGCTGAGCATCCTCACCGTCAACGCGTTTGCGGCGTCCGACTATGTTATCATACCCATGCTTGCGGATATTTTCAGCTTACAGGGAATCGCCCAGCTTTCCGATACCATACTAAGACTGAAAAGATATTGCAACCCGACCATCACGGTGGGGGGGATTCTTCTCTCAAAGTATGACGGGCGCACGGTTTTAGGCAGGAGAATCCGCGAAACCGCCGAAATGGTGGCGGGACAAATCGGAACCAAGCTTTATAATACGAAAATACGCAATTCAATCGCGATTCCCGAATCGCAGACAAACCAGATCAACATGTACGACTACGCGCCAAGGGCCGGCGGCGTAAAGGATTACGGGGCTTTTGTGGACGAGCTTCTGGAAGAAGGCGTATAGCCCCGGCGCCTGCGCAGCATTTTAAAATCCGCATATCACGAAAGGAAAGGTCATTGCTTTGTCGAAGAAGCTCAAAAAGGATTTTGACAGAGATAAGATGTATTCCAAAATTATGCCTACAAGCGTCCCCGAGCCGGAGGAGCTTGAGGAGCAGCGGTTTTTCGCCCCGGTTTTGAGACAGGAGCCAGACGAGCCGCCGCTGGAGCTTGAGTTTTCGGTTCCCAGAATGCATAATTATATGGAGGACATGATTCGGGAAAAACTGCCGCATACCATGAAGGTGCTGCGCTCCTGCCCGTGTGAGCGCTGCCAGCTTGATATTCTGGCAATCGCGCTCAACAGCCTGCCCGCGGCTTACGCGGTCACCGAGAAGGACGACGGCGCGGAGCGCATAAAAAACCTGCGGCGTGAATATGAGGTGAAGGTTACGGCTACCCTTATTAAAGCCATACAGCAGGTAAAGAGCGCGCCCCGGCACAAAAGCGCCGAGCCGCCCCTGCCTTTATAATATGAAGCCGAAGCATTTCGCTTTCGGGCGATAATGCGAATATACCAATAAAGAAAGCAGGTGGTTGTATGCTATGGAGCGAATTGTTCGACGACGGGCATGAGCCGTCATACAATCAGATAAAGGAATTTGTGGATACTCCTTTATGGGATGATTTGGCTGATTGCTTACAGCAGGCATACAATGTAAAGCCGAAATTATTTTATAGCTGTTGTTCCATGGATAAGGGATTATGGAAGGGATGGAACATAAAATATAAAAAAAGCGGTAAAGCATTGTGTTCGCTTTACCCAAAGCAAGGGTATTTTATGGCGCTCATTGCTGTGCGTGCAAAAGAAATCGCCGAAGCTGACCTGTTAATTCCCCTTTGCGATGAGTACACGCAAAATTTATACAGCCGGACGAAATCCGGAACCGTTGGCAAGTCGCTGGCGGTAGAAGTGACAAGCGAGAACATATTGCGTGATGTAAAGAATTTGATTGCGCTTCGGGTTGCTTCCCGCACAGCGTAAGGACATTTGCTTTCGTCCCCGAATACGAACTAAAGTGTTCGCGCAAGTTGATGTAAAAAACATGGGTCAGTTCGTGTGAAGCTTACACATAGCAAGAAGGAGCGTTTTGCCAATGGCTGAAAAGCCGCGCCTTAAAAAATCGGACGAGATACTTGGAAGCATTGCCGCCGAACCCGCCAAAAAGACCCGCGGGGGCGACGGCTCTTTGCGCGAGCGCAAAGCAAAAACGCCCCCGCCGTATATCCCCGATGAAGATTACGACGAGGAAGGCTTTGAGCTTGAGGAATCGCTGCTTCCGTCGGCCCAGTCGCTTGCGGAAAAGCTTATGGCGCGCGAAAACAAGCGCCGTAAACTGAATTTTGAAAAATATGAGCTGCCGAAGCGGAGCCCCGCGGCGCCTTCGGCGCAGTCTTCGACGGCGATGGAGATACCGGTTGCCGGGGCGCCGGGCGCCGCGTCGTTTGATACGGCTGTGGAAATACCTGCGGCACCTGCGGCGCAGCCGCCTGCTGTGCCGTTTGAAGCGGCTGTGGAAGTTCCCGCCGCGCCGCCACTGCCGCCAAAACCGGCGGCCGAAAGGTCCGCGCCGCCTTCCGCGGCAGGCTCTCCCGTTTTGTTTGAAAGCCGTACGGCTTCTTCCCCCACCGTGATGGAATACACGTTTGAATCGTTTGAACAGCCGGCGGCTCCCGCAGCACCCCCCGACAGGCCGGCCCCGGCAGCCGACAGGCGCTCCATACGCGAGCGGGCGCGCTGCCGCGCACAGCCGCGCCCGGAGCCGCAGGCAGAGCAAAGGCGGGAAGAACCCGCGCCTGAATTTTCGTTTGAGTCGTCGTTCGAGCAGGAACAGGCGCAGGTACAGCCCGCACCCCCGGCGGCTTCCGCCATGCCGCAGGAACCGCAGGAATTTGTTTTTGAAGATTTTCAGAGCAGGCCTCAGGCCGCACCGCCCGCGCGTCCCGAGCCCATACGGCCCGAACCGCCGCAGCCGGCGCGCCCCGAGCCTGCCGCGCCGCCGCCTGCAAGCGCAGCGCCGGAACTTCCCGAAACGCCGGAGGAACGCCGCCGCAGGGAATTCCTCGAGCGGATTTCAAGCCAGTTCGAGCAACAGTTCGGCGAGCGGTTTGAGAACGGCATCCTACAGCCGCGTGAGACGTCAAGGCCGTCCGAACCGCCGCAGAAGCCGCGCGAATCGATTTTCGACAGGCCCGTCATGCGGGAAGAGCCGTCAGGCGCGTCCGAAACGGTAAGCCCGCTTACGGCGGCGCCAGACGAAGACTTTTACACGGCGATTAAACGCCGTGAGCAGGAGCGTGGTTCCCTGTCTCCGGAGCCGGAGAGAACGCCGCAAAACGATGCGAACACGCAGGATTTCCTGTCGAAGTTTATGAGCGACGTCGAGCACGAGGAAGAACAGCGCGCCGAGGATTTCAAAGAAACGCTCGCGGAAAAATTTATGCGCGAACGGGAGCGGTACCTGAAGGATTTAGGCATATCCATAAAAGAGCAGGAGCCGGGGCCCCAAAATTCGGAACCACAGGCAAGCCCGGCCCATGCCGCGCCGCGCCGCAAGCTTGATTTTCAGATTCAGCCCGAAATGCATGCTCAGGATGGCGAGGCACGGCCCGCAAGGGCGCAGCCGAATATAACGTATAACCGCGGCGGGGCGGTCATAAGGCCGCAGGCCGACGCGCCTCCGGCGGGGAGGGCCCCGGCGGAAAGGCCCGCCGCCCCGCGCCCGCAAATACCGAAGGCTCCGGCGAAAAAGACAAGCGAGCAGCTTTTGATAGAGCACGGGCGTCTTGCGCAGAAACAAACGGTCAAAGCGCCGAAGAAACAGAAGAAAGCGGACAAGCCGCTCAAATTCACGTTTGAAACGCCCGAGGAGCAGGCAAAACGCAAAAAGGCGCAGGTACAGGCGGAGAAGAAAAAGCTCGGTGACATGCTGCCGAAGGAAAAGTGGCCCCGCAGGATTGTGTTTATCTCCATGGCGTGCGGGCTTGCCGCCATCTTCCTTTTGGTGTTCCCGCTGGTACAGTATATGAACTTTTCGCGGAACCTTCAGGGGCAGGGCGACATGATAGAGCCAGCCGTCCCCGTGTTTGAGCAGGACACGCTCGAGGTCTACGAGACGCGCAGCTTCGACCAGACCGCGCAGGTAAGCAACGTCCTGTTTAAAAACGCGAACATCGCGCTGAGAAATGTAAACGTCAAGGATTATGTCGTAATTGAAAATGTTTCGCAAAGCGGAAAGATACGCCTTGAGGATATGAACGTAGACTCCGCGATTTCGCTTCGCTCGGGCGGCGTCGGCGAGCTTGAGCTGCACAACGTAAGGGCGCGGCGCGTCATCATAAACAACCCCGACGCGGACGTGACGCTGAGCGTTACGGGCGATTCCAGCATTGAGGCGGTTGAGATACGAACCCCCTCGTCTGTCCGCCAGCTTGACATCGAAGGGGAGGCCCCCGGCATCCGCGATATGGTTATCACAGCCGCCGAGGGCGGCGCGAACGCGATATTGGACGGGTTAAGTCTTTCCAGCTTATCCACCGAAGCGCGTGAGACCATCCTTACGTTTGAGGGCGGCACGCAAGCCGAAAACATGTCGATCGGCGGAAGCCTTTCCCTTTCGGGGGCGGGCCGCGTCACGAACCTCGCAATCGGTGCAAGGACAGGCCAGGGCGCCGGCGACACGGAACCGGCAGGGACTGTCAGCCTTATCATAAAAGGCGTCAGCGTCGCGAGCCTCAATATCAAAAGCCCCGTCAGCGCGAATCTTTCCACGCAGGTCGATTCCCTTGCGACGTCCGACGATATCAGCATCGAGGGTGAGGGCGGCTCCATCGGGACATTTACGGTAAACCCCGGTCAAAGCACAAACCGCATCACGGCGGATATTTCGGGCGTCAGCGTCAACACCGCCTACACAAACGCGGAGACGCGCCTGAACCTTTCACATTCCGCGAGCATAAACGCGCTTGTCGCGAACCGCTCCACGTATATACTGGGCAACAAGGTCAATCATCTAATTGCGAACGCGAACAACATCGTGTACGATGTAAGGCCCGACAGCCTGACCGTCGCCGACGGTGTGGCCGAGCCGATAAACCGCGCGGATAACCCCGGCTATGATTTGGAAGCCCCGACCGTACTCCCGCAAGAAGGCGATGAAAACAGCGCCCTGCTTGGGCTTGCGCCCACATGCGGGCACGCGGTTGAGAACGGAGGATTTGTGCGCGGCGAAGGCTCGAGGGACTCACCGTACGAGGTCTCGACCCCGTTGCAGCTTGCGCATGTGGCGATGCATCTGGACGCGTTTTTCATACAAACCGCGAACATCAGCATGGCGGACGAGCCGTCGCTGCGGGATAATTTCCCTATGATAGGCTCCGGCGCATCGCCGTTCGCAGGCGTGTATGACGGCGCGGGATTTGCGGTTTCCGGTCTTAACATCAGCTCGGACGCCGAAAACGTAGGCTTGTTCGCCGCGAATTCAGGCATCATACAAAACCTGTGGCTTGTATCCGGCACGATTTCGTCTACCTCCACAAGCCGCGCGTCTATCGGCGGGATCGTCGGCCTGAATTTTGACGGCGGCTCTATCCGCGCGAGCTCAAACGGCGCCAGCATATTCGGCAACGCAAGCAGCTATACCGGCGGTATCGCGGGGCAGAACTTAGGCTCGCGCATACACGACTGCTTTAACTACGGCAATATTTCAGGCGTTGACAACGTGGGCGGCATCGCGGGCGTCAACAGGCAGGCCGCGACAATCGCGGGAAGCTACAACGCCGGTGTGATAGAAGGCCGCAACCTGACCGGGGCGGTGGCGGGAATCAACGAGGACGCTACCGTCACAAACACCTATTACCTTGTCAATACGTGGGAAACGGGGATTGGCGAAGGCGGCGGCACGGCGGTGCCGAAGACCTCCGCGGAGCTTGCAGGCGCCGGCATGGCAATGGAGCTTTCGGCGGGAAATGAGAACACCATCTGGATTGCGGGGCAGACTTCAAGCAACGGCTACCGCTACCCCATGCACAGAAAACCGTAATAAAACCCGGCGCATACTGCGCCGGGTTCTTTAATGGACAATTAAAGATTACGGTATCGCTTCGCGATGATTTCTAAATCCGTCCGCCTGCGGACACTTTTCCAATTACTAATGCATATCCCCGTCGATTTGGGAAAGGAAGAAATCGTCGTTTGTCGAAGGGCGTTCCGGCTGCATTTGAAGCGGCTCCTCCGATTTCACGGGCTGTTCGGCGGTTTGCGGCGCCATACCGGCTCCCTCGCCGAGCGCGTTTCTCACGCTGAGATAACCGCCGAGCAGGGCGTTGCTTAAATCCTTTTGGGGTATGATTTTCCATTCGTCGCCCGTCTTCTTCACGGTTACGTCGGCAAGTCGCTCTATCACGCCGTTTTTATTTGTCTCGACAAGCCCCTTGAACAGGCTGCGGTATTCGCTTTCAAGCTCCGCCGCGCTTACAGGCTCGTCGGACAGCGCATTGTCATACTCCAGCCGCATTGCCCCGTTAAAAAATTCGGGCAGCACGACGCCCATGTCGATATTCGTGATTTTTACCCATACGCTTGCGCTGTCATCCTCCACGTCCGACGACAAAACCTGATACTTCATGCTTTGCAAAACATGCCGGTAATGCCAGTTGTCGGCATGCCCGTCCGGCGATGAAAACAGCGCGTCGTAATCAATATATTTTTGGATAGCATCCCTGTCGCCGGTCTTGACGGCTTCAAGCATGCCGCGCACAAGCTCTTCGGGCCTTGCGTCCTTTTCCGGAGCTTCTTCCTCCCGCTCCTCTTCACGTTCGCGCGGCACATCGTCCGGGGACAGGCGCGGGTTCTCTTCGATTACGACGTTTTCCCGGGCGCCCTTTTGCTTCGGCTCCGAGCCGCCGCGCGGCTGGCACGCGGGAAGCCCTGCCATAAGCAAAAGCGCCAGCAGTACAATCAAAAGCTTTCTCATATTACAATAACCTCCATGGCTGGATATATCTTTGTCTTATGTTAAATAAGTGTGAAAAAACGTGGAAATTGTTGCAAGATAAAAACAGGCGCGCCGGTTATCGAACCGGCGCGCTTCGCTGTTTGTTTGCAATGGTATTGCGCCGGCGCTGGCTTGCCGCTCATACCGCAGCGTTCGCGCTACCGCTGGCTTGCCGCTGCCGCGGCGGGCGTTACTTTGCTGCGCGGCAAAGTAACCAAAACGCCCCGGGAGGGACACCCTCCC
>Ga0099364_10002161_pt1 | contig 31611 bp, 22 predicted proteins | sample TergutTh196P3_FD_73070 | JGI IMG/M metagenome (GOLD analysis project Ga0099364, IMG submission 73070) | Microcerotermes parvus P3 segment gut microbial communities from Pointe-Noire, Republic of the Congo - Th196 P3 | ecosystem: Host-associated > Arthropoda: Insects > Digestive system > Gut ... | reverse complement strand
ACATAGTAAAGGAACTCTTAAGCAAGCACATAATAGAAGCAATAGATTCCGATCTGGAAAAATTTAATGCTTCCAGACTGGATCAGGGACTTACTGAACTTTCAGACAGTGAGCTCTTCTTTTCCAAGCTGAACAATATACAAAACCACACAGACGACGACGTAGAAAACGAGAAAGCAAAACGCTACAAGCTGGTTTCCAAAATGCTAATGGATAGGCTTTCACAGATACAGGCAGAAATTGATCCTGAAACCTTTGACCAAATGAATATTCGCGAGAATCTTAAAAAGATCATAGATATAGAGAATATTCGTAACCGCGGTTTTAACACTGCTGTTAATTCAATTACATCCATACTCGATACTTCCAAAATGGGTTACCAGTTTATAGAAAACCTAAAGAACGGAAGGGAAGTTATAATCAGGGAGTATGAAGATACCGATGTAGCAATGCTGCCCGACGAAAGGTATCAGATTAAAATGAAGTACATAGACTTTGTTCAGTTAAGAGAAGAACGAAAAGCTTACGAAGTACAGCTTATCAGTTTTGAAACAGAAGTTGAGCATGCCTGGGATCTTATACATGTAATTTACGAAGATTCAAAAAAAGGAAAACTAATAGACTTTAACGATCTGGCAAAGAGAAACAGGGAAAGGATAAAAAAACTTATTAATATGAAGAACGGGCATCCTCCCTACGAAAACATAGACAAGGCCTGGGACGAAATTAGTTTTGTTAACTCCGCACCTACAGAGGTAGAAAAATCCAACCGTACCTGCATATACGAAAAAGACAAAATACAGAAACGTATAATAATTATGAGGAAAAGACTACATAGTATGTACGATTATCTGTATCCTGTTGACCGCCGTGTAATAGAAGACAGAATTAAGTTTTTAGAGAAGGAATTTGTCCGTTTTAGCAATATGATAAATCCATATCATCTGCAGCCGGGAATAATTCTTGATGTAGACATTACATCGGTAAAGAGGAAGAAGAAGACCCTGGAAGGTATGGCAAATGTACTTAACGAATTCCTCCATGGAGTATCCAGAGGATTCACGGACGCTGCATTTGCCACATTCAGCCGCAGACGTTCAACTGTAAGGGAAGACCTCTACCAGTCCTTTGCGGCAACAGCAGAATAACTAAGGTTTAAGTATAGGGGAAAAGTTACAACAACGAAGCAATGTCGTAAGCTTTGCAGCGTTCAAGGATTTTTCCCTTTATACTGCTTCTATCAAAAGCATTTACAAATAGTGAAGGATCCTCAGTATTAATGGCGAATAGGTCGTAGTGCATGGGTATAGCCAGTTTTACCTCCAGCCTATGAGCCAGCATAAATGCATCCTGCCAGTTCATGTTTCCGTATCTCCCGTTAATGCAGCTGATAAGTATGTCCGGGGAAAAGCTCTTGACTTTACCAAGCTCAGGATTCATTAAACTGTCCCCGGTAAAATAGAGTTTACAATCTCCGCATTCTGCGACTATACCTATACTGTCCGGAGTATGTTCTGCATGAACTGCGTTCAAAATAAAATCGCCCAATTTAACATTGTCTCCCCTGTTAAATGAAAAAAGGCTGTCTGCAGAAAAGCCTGCATTTTTTAAGTGTTGAACACAGCTATCCGGGCCATAAAATTGTTTAAATTCTATATAATCCCTTAGTGTTTCCACATCTGTATGATCCCCATGGTTATGAGTGGAAATTACATAATCAACTTTTAGCTCCCCTTTTTTTACAGGTGAATCGTAAAGCCGTATAAAACCGCTTTTGGCAATGGAATCACTAAAAAAAGGATCGATAATTATGGAAGTGTTATTTGATGAAATCAGGAAACTTGCCTGGCCATACCAGGTTAAACTATAAGACATGATAACCTCTTTATTAGCCGCTTTTAGCGGCGATGATAATCGAACACCACTAAAGGTGGTGATAACCCCCTTAATTCTTATCCGGACATTCTTCTGATAGAACCAACGTATCTGGAAAGATCATTAATATTTCGTACTATAATTCTATCAGAAAAAATTTCCATTCTTCTCTGATTGGCAAAGGAATTCAAGGCATCCCTTGTTTCGTTTATAGACATACCTGCCCAATGTGCAACATCATCCATGGTAATAATAAACATGCGCCTTTCTGTAGTCTTGTCTATAAGCGGGAGACTCTCATCCAGCATAAGGAAGACGTCTGCGATTTTTGCCTGGGGTTCTTCCAGGGTAATAATTTTATAACGGCGCTTGGAATCGTATATGCGTTTACAAAACATCTTAAGCAGCCTAAGGGCAATAAGCGGATTCCCCAGCATAAGTATCTCAAAATTCTGCTTGTTAAATTCCAGTACATTGACTGTATCAAGAGCAATAGCTGTGGCAGAACGGGGAGAATCATCCAATATGGACATTTCGCCGAACATTTCAGAAGGCTGCAGTATATCCAAGGTTTTCTCTATTTCACCTATAAGTTTAAAAAGTTGAACACGCCCGGATTGTATCAGATAAAATGTATTGCCGGGTTCAAATTCTGAAAAAATTATATCACCGGCTTGTAAAGTGCGGGCAAAACGTTCAAATGCAGATAGGTTAATACCCGGGTCATAGTTAACTGCATCTAAAGCCGGAGCAGGAGCAGGCTGGTTTTGTACAGGGCTATTTATACTGCCTTCAAGACCTGCCTCTGCCTGCTGCAGGTATTTTGTTGCCAGGGGAGCATTTTCGCTTGAGGGGTAGTATGTAAGGTAGCGGTCGAAAATATAGTGAGCCCTTTTGTTTTTATGGTTTTTTAGGAAATATTCTCCAATACTAAATAGTCCGTCTTCAGGAGTTTTATGCTCTTTAAGTTCCATCATGTCAGAGATACGTTTATGTACCTTCCTTAGATGGTTGGAAAAAACTTTAAGCATCTGCATTATAAGTCTGGTATTGGCAAGAGCCAGATTTTCAAATTCGTTTATGGTAAAAGAAAGTAAGGATGTATCCTGTTTTGCTACAGCATTTTCCTCTCTGGGAAAACGTCCAAGGGTAGATCTGACACCAAAAAATTCGCCGCTTTGTATGATATCATGTATATCTTCGCCGGTCTCAAAATTCTGGTAAACCAGGTCTACAAGCCCGTTCTGCACAATAAAGACCTTATCTGCAGGATCTCCCTGGAAGTATATGATGGAACCAGCCCTGTACTGAAAAGGCTTAGGCATTGGATGTCTCCATGATTTAATCTATACCAGTATTACAATAATGTCAATTTTAGGTTATTTTAGAATTCAGAATAATGATTGATCTTCATACACATTCAAATGCATCTGACGGAAACCTAAGCCCTGCCCAGCTTGTAAAAGAAGCCCAAAAAAAAGGGATTTCCACCCTCGCCCTAACAGATCATGATACCATTAAGGGCCTTAGAGAAGCTTCACTGGCATCATTGGAGACAGGGATGAATTTTATTCCGGGCATAGAGCTGGAAATTAACTGGAAAGAAAATTCAGGGGGGGAATTTCATCTTCTGGGACTTGGAATAAAAAAACCCAGTAAAAATTTTACTGATGCAGTAGATGAAATGTCAGAACGCAGGGAAATAAGGAACCTTGGAATAGTAAAGGAGATGAATAAAGCAGGGATAGTTACTGATTACAAAGAAATAAAGAAACTTTCCGGAGGGCATTCAGTTGGGAGACCTCATTTTGCAGCTTTTTTGGTAAAAAAGAAAATTGTAAGAAATATACCCCAGGCCTTCGAACGTTACCTGAGCAAGGGGAAAGCGTTTTTTGTTCCCAGAATCACCCTGGATTTTGAAAGGGCAGTTGATGTAATCCATGAATCCGAAGGCTATGCCATACTTGCCCACCCCATGTCTCTATACCTTTCCTGGGGAAAACTGCCTGATGTTTTGGTAAATCTAAAGGAAAAAGGACTGGATGGCATTGAGGCTTTCCATCCCCTTGCAAAAATATCAGCCTGTCAAAAGCTAAAAACACTGGCAAAAAAGCTCGATCTTTATTTTACAGCAGGCAGTGATTTTCATGGTGATAATACTCCCGGCCGTATGCTTGGGGTCACAAGCGGCGGAAATAAATTGAATGAGGATTTCCAGGACGAAACTTTCCGGGAAAAATTAAACTCCCTAATTATCGTGTAGAATATCAGACGATAGGATATCGTAGGGGTCCTCTCCGTAACGCCTATGCTGTACTGCTTCCAATATATGGACCGTTTCTATGCTCTCCTTCCCTTCCAGATTTGCAATAGTTAGAGCGATTTTTAAAACTCCATGGCAGGCACGACCAGAGAGCCCCAATTTTGATGCGGCTATTGAAAATTTATTTTTCGCATCCTGAGTTAAGCTGCAAAATTTTTCCATCATTGCAGGAGTCATTCTGCTGTTACGCCTGATATCTGTACCACTGTACCTCGCTCTTTGTATCTCATGGGCTTTAGCAACTCTTTCCCTTATGACATAGCTTTTTTCTTCTGTGTTATTCCCTGATGGAATTAATATTCCGGGATTATTTACAGGCACTCTAAGTTCTATCCTGTCTAAAAGTGCAGATCCAATTTTTCGCCAATATCTGCGTATCTCATCCGCACTGCAAAGACAAGCTGCGGAATTCCTGTTTCCAAGGCTGCCGCAGGGACAGCTATTTGCTGCAAGAATTAACTGAAAATCTGCAGGGAGTTTTAAAGGACCTTCAGCGCGGACTATGGTAATTACCCTGTCTTCAAGAGGTTCTCGTAATGATTGAAGGACAGAACTACGAAATTCCAGTGCTTCATCTAAAAAAAGTGTACCAAAATGCGCCAGGGTAATTTCTCCCGGGCGGACTATCCTGCCTCCCCCCAAAAGACCTTCTGTACTGGCAGAATGATGAGGTGAGCGAAAGGGGGGCTGATTAATTAAAGCACTTATTTCATCAGCTTTAATCTGACCTGCAATACTGTACAACCTTGTTACTTCCACTGCTTCATGGCTTAATAAAGGCGGCAGTATGGACGGGAAACGGCGGGCCAGCATTGTTTTCCCTGAACCGGGGGGACCAAAAACCAGTAAATTATGTCCCCCGGCAGCAGCTATTTCCAGTGCTCTTTTATACCTGTATTGTCCCTGTACTTCAGAAAAATCCCCTGCCCAAATTTCATCTTCTCTTTCTTTCAAATTAAAATTAGTTGTTAACCCGCTGTTAGCGGGTAATTCACCGGTTTCCGCCCTTACTTTTAAAGCATGAACTGCTTCTCTTAAAGTGGCAGCCGCAAAGTACCTGTAATTTGGGAAAGATTCGCTGCTTAAAATAGCCGCTTCTCCTGCATTTTCCAGAGGAACAATAAATTCCTTTATATCAGCTTTAAGCCCTGCAGATATGGCTGCGAGAACTCCTCTTACAGGGCGTACTCTGCCTGAAAGTTCCAGTTCTCCAAGAACCATTAAATTATCAGGAATGGCAATCTGACCTGCGGCTGCCATTACAGAAAATGCGATACTCAGGTCCAGGGAAGCTCCCTCCTTCCTTACACCGGCAGGAGCTAAATTGATTAAGATACGATCCAGAGGAAACTCCAGTCCGGAGTTGCGAAAACTTGCCCTAACCCTTTCACGAGATTCTCTTACTGCACCTTCAGCAAGACCGGTAATATCAATACCGGGTATGCCCCTGCGTATATCAGCCTCTACACGAATAATAATACCATCTGAACCCCAGGGGGCATAAGCTAAAACATACATAAAACCTCCAATGCCTTATTTCGTTGCTATATTACGGCACGGGGATGCTGGACACTTGTGTTTTTAGGATTTTTTTTAGTTAGGAAGAATAATTAAATCGGCATTTAGATGAGAAGCTGCTTTTTCGGCAGAAGCAATTCCGTCAAGAATTACGGGGTGGACAGACTCTGTATTGGATGCAATGCGTTCCTGTACAGCAATCATATCTTCCATCTTTACACTAATAATATCTTTTAAACGTCTTAGACGATGACTGTCTTCTATCCCATATAAAAAACGTAAAAATCCGGAGATGCTTTTTTCAGCGGGAGCACGGGGACGGGTTTCTCTTGAATAGGTGCCTATAATTGCTTTATCCAGGGAAAGATCATCCTTAGCTTTAGTATTTTTAAGATCCTTAACAATTGAAGAGAAAGCTTCCAGTGATCTAAGTGGATTTGGATCCCTATAAGTAGAAAAAGAAAAGGATCTTTCCAGGTGGTCAGGGTGTGCAAAAGCACCATAAGCTCCGCCCTTCATACGTATATCTTCCCAGAGATCTCCTGTGGAAAGCTGATGGGAGAAAACAAGCTCGGCTGCCTGTAATGATGAAGCATAGGGAACTGTTTTATGTGAAATCCCGGCAAAACCAATCTGCAAAGAAGCGGATGCAAATACTTCGCCTCTTGCAGTATCTGATTTTTTTATTACTGAAAGTGAATTAAAATCCTCTGTATTTTGCTTCCTTGGTTTCGGAGCTCCAAAAATCTTAAAACGTTTGCCTATTTCTCCAAGAACTGTATGGGGTGCTTCTTGTCCTATATTAATTAATACTCCTGCATTACATAGCCTGTTCTGTATATCCATTAATTTTACAGAAATTTCTTTTACATCCATTTTGGCAAGGCGGTGGGCAAAAAATATTTGATCAAAACCGCACCATAAATCGTCTATGGCCCTGGAACGGGAAAAAGTGCGGGAAGAACGGCCGGAAACAAAAAGATGTCCCGAAGGAGCCAAAGCAGAATCAAGTTCATTTTTCATCTCCATTACAAGATCCCTTAAACGTGTTAAATCAGAAAAGTCTGCGCTTGTAATAAGCTGCAGCAGCAGGTCAAGAGAGGGAGCTAATTTTTCGTCCAGAGTTTTTAAGCGGAAAAAAATCCAGTCTCTTCCGCCTATATCTAAAATACCCATAGGAAATGCTGCCGCCCTTGCAGAAAAGGGAGCGGCTGAGGCAGTGTGAAGCATGGTATGTAAAGCACCTGTTGTTCTTGCAATAAGGCTGGAAACTTCTCCATAATCCATTCCGGGTAAACCCATTGCAGTTACAGTTCTTGCAAAGAGGGGAAGCCAGATATATTCTTCAGGTGAAATCACATCCAGGGGAAAAGCCAGTTCCAGGTAGCTTATTCCATTGGTAAAAACAGGATGCAGCATTACCGGAATTCCTCCGGCTTCGCCAAGCTCACTTTCTATGATTTCTATTTTTGGAGAGAGGTCACCTCTTTCAAGGTGTGGAATGCTGGCCAGGACTTCCGGGCTGTCATCTTTTTCCTGAATAATTTCGAGCTCCAGGTTTTTCCTGTTTAAATCTTCCTTATCCCCGGCTGTCATAAGAGCTTCTTTTTGCATTAGGCGCAATTTTAAAGCTTTATTTTGATCTTCCAAAAAAGATTCTTTTGGCTCTATTACTACCAAGGCCCTATGCTTGTTATCCAGAAGATAAGAGCTGATTAATTTTTCCAGGTAGCGGCTGTCGTTTTTAAGACGGCGCTTTAACTCATTAAAGGGCGGAGATATTAAAAGGCTTTCCCAGGGAGCAGCACCATATAGCCAAGTTCTAAGGGATCTGCGCATCCAGACCAGGGAAAATGGACCGCCGGATCTGCGGATTTCTTTTTGCGAGAATTCCATTCCCAAAAGAGCGGCTTCTACTTCTTCTTTTGGGATTCCATCTGTAACCAATTTTTGAAGCTCTCTTATTATAAGATCTTCAATTTTTTTTGCGGCCTCATCTACTGTACTATTATTTACATTAACGCCTCTTAAACCGGCACAAAAGGAAGTTTCCCTTATATTGGCTTCCAGACCGGAAACAGGGGAGAGATCCTCGCCCAGAGCTGAATTAATTAGTGCCCTGGTTAATGGAGAGCCGTCGTGTCCCATTAAGATTTCGGTTAAGGCAAAAAGCCCCATGCTTTCGTTTACATCAAGCACATCACTGCATAGCCAGGAAAGCAGTACAGTAGCTTTGCTTTCCCCGCCGGCAGGGCACTCTATTTTTATATACTTATTTTCTTCCCAGCGCCTGGCTTTGGCCACTATGGGAGCCCTCTTACCGGCTGAAAGACCGCACAAAATTTTTTCGTTTAAAAATGAGAGCTGTTTTTCTGTAGGAATATTTCCCGCCAAAAATATTCTGCAGTTAGACGGAGTATAATATTTCCTATGAAAATCTTTTAACATTTCAAGATTAAGTTCCGGAATTATATTGGGATCTCCTCCGGATTCAAAAGCATAGGGAGTATCGGGCATTACAGACTTTATAGACCAGTGCCCAGCATATGTTTCCAAAGAAGAAAAGGCGCCTTTCATTTCGTTATAAACTACTCCGCTTAATTCAAGAGCGGGAGAGGAGTCTGCTTTGTGAATAAGGCGGTGCGCCTCTTGTAAAAAAGCCCATTCAGAGAGCAGGGGTCTAAAAACAGCATCTCCGTAAACAGACATTAAATTAAAGTAATCCTGTTCATTAACAGAACTGGCAGGGTATATGGTTTTATCTGAACTTGTCCAGGCATTTAAATAAGTTTGAAGACTGCCCTGTGCAAGTACCAGGAAGGCATCTTTTAAGGGGTAAGATTCTGAGCCACATAAGACTATATGCTCCAGTATATGTGCAGCACCGGTAGAGTCCAGTGGGGGCGTAGCAAAGGCAAAGGTAAAGAGATTTTCGCTGTCATCGTTATATACATGGTAAACTTCTGCATGACTTTTTTTATGCCTGGCCCATATTCCCAATGCATTAAGTTCAGCTAGTTCGCGTATATCAATAATTTCAAATCCACTGTCTAAAATTTGACCTTGTTTTAAGGAGGACTTCATAAAAGAAGATCCTCGCCGCTTTTCATTAGTATAATGCCGTCTTCCCGGCTTTCTCTAAACCAGGCAAGAAACTCTCTTGCTGCAGCCTCCGCTTCTACTTTGGGAACAGCTCCCATTATTAAAGATTCCTCATTAACCCTTCCTGCTCTGGCTACAGACAGGTTACTTAGTATTTTATGGATAAACTCATCGGAGCGTCCTTTTATTAATAATGCAATTTCCCTGTCATCCATTTTTCTGAGTTTCTCCATTATTGGCCTATCTATTGCATTACATACATCGTCAAGAGTATAAAGCCTATCTTTCATTTCTTTGCTTAAGTCCGGATCATCATCTTCTATTTCGTTTAACAACCTATTGCCAAAAGATATATCAGAATGCTTTAATATGGCGGCAAGGACTCCCCTTCCATCGCTTTCACCTCCGGCAAAAATAACATCATCATCCTTCTTTCCAAGGTATCTTGCCTTTTCTTTTATGGCTGCAGCAACCTGCTCAATTACATCCGGGGGACTTTCCTTTAATTTGGCAATACGTTTAATAATATCAAGTTTTTTCGCAGGACTCATGCCGGCAAGTGCGGCTGCAGAGAGCTTGGAAGGCAGCCTGGAAAAAACAAGGGCACATGCCGAGGCGCTTTCGTTCTTGAACAAAAAGGCGATTTGCTCTCCGCTAAAATCCGATAAAAAATCAAAAGGGTTTTCTGCTGCTTCAGGTACTGCCTTAATAAGCATGTACTCGCCTTTATCCGGTCCAAAGGCTGCATATAAATGTTTGCGTGCCTCTTCTATTCCTCCCTTTGAAGTTCCCAAATACGAGTAGGACGGTGATAAAAGAGACTTAAACTCCTCAAGTACAGCTTCGGCTTCTTCCGGTTTTATGAACTTTATGGAAGCAATTTCTCTGGAAATTGCATGAACCTGATCACTATCAAGGCGGGATAAAATTTTAGAAGCTTCTTCGCTCCCAATAAGAACCATAAACTGTGCTGCTCTATGTATTTTTGATACAGGAGCTGCATCAATATCATTTTTGATCAGCTTCTTTAAGCCGGCGTTTTGGATTTTTTCTTTCTCGTTTTTTCTGGGGCTTGAAGCAGACTTTAAAAGCCTGTTATCTTCTCCGGAATTACCCTCCCCTTTTCCCATGGCATTATTATATGCCTTAATGCCTTTGTTCATTTTCCCCATGTGCTTATACTACGCTATAAACCTCAAAATTACAATGCAGACTATAAATACTATACAAAATATAAATTAAACAGGAATAATCTTTATATTCTACCCTGTTACAGGTATAAATTTATGGAATTTCTGCTATATTTATGTTTATGGCAAGTAATGTATACCTGGAAAGAAAGCGGATTAAGGAACTGCTGGAAAAAGCATTACAAAAACCAATTGTCTGCATTAGTGCAGGTGCAGGTTACGGCAAAACATCCTGCATTCAATCCTATACAAAAAATAATAATATACATACTGCATGGGTTCAAATATCTTTAAGGGATAATCTTGCAGAAAGATTCTGGGAAAATTTCCTCTATGCGTTTTCACAAATAAATAAAAAGAACATGGAAAAACTAAGAATGCTTGGCTTCCCTTCTACAGGTGAATTATATGCAAGGTATTTATCAATACTAAAAACAAGTTTAATTCCTGGGGAAAAATACCTTTTTGTATATGATGATGTACATCTATTGGAAAATCCGGACTTACTGCGTTTTATTGAGCTATCCCTTAATAGTTCGATTTTTAACCTTGGAACTGTATTAATATATAGATGGGAACCGGAGCTTAACATAAAAGCATTAATAAACAGGAAAACCGCCTCCCTTATAAAAGAAGCTGATCTTTGCTTTACAAAAGAAGAAATGCTTTCTTACTATAAATTACAGAATCTTAGCCTTTCACCTGCCACTGCATCCAGAGTATATAAAGATACAGAAGGCTGGGCATTTGCAATTCATCTTGCCGGAATTTCCCTTAAAAATACAGCAAATGTAAGTTATATACCGCAGGCATTAAAAGCAAATATAAATAAACTCATAAAATCTGAAATTATTGACAATTTAAGCGGCGAATTACGGCATACATTAATAAAGCTTACCCTTATAGAAGAGCTTAACCGCAAACTGGTAAAGGAAATAATTAATGATGTATCTCTGGAAAAAATGATACTAAAAATGTCATTTTTAATTAATCACGACACAAAACAAAATATATACCATATACACCATCTTTTTAAAGAATATCTAAAAGATCTACAGTATGAAATAAAAGATGAAGAAAAAACAGAACTATTTAACAGGGCTTCCCGTTGGTGTATAGGCAACAACAAAAAAATGGACGCCATTATGTACTGTCAAAAAGCAGGAAATCTACAGGGTATAATGGACATTTTTTATTCTCTTCCTTTACTTTTATCAAGGCAAACAGCTTCATACATACTAAGTATTCTGGACAGTTTAAACAAGGATGTTTACGGGGAATATATTCAGGCTATTGTTATGCGAAATAGAGCAATGGCTAGCCTGAGGCTTTTTGATCAAAGCCGTAAAGAAACACTGGAAAAACTCCCCCTCTACCTGGCAATGCCCGAAAGTTTAAAAAAGAATACAATACTGGTTGTTTGTTATGTAAATCTTGCATCTATTGATTTTGTAAACTCTGTATATACAAGGAACTATGACTTTGTATCATACTTTAAAAAAGCCGCCCATTATGCAAAAATTGCAGGTCTTGCAACAAAAGCACCTTTGAACGGTGATATTCTAAGCTCCTATGTCTGCCGCGTAGCAGCTCCGGCATCGAAAACTATTTTTTTGGACTATATAGGAATGTTAAAAGCCATAGTTCCATACTCCATGGAGGCCATGGGCGGATGCCGCAGCGGATTATACGAACTTGCACTGGGAGAATATGCATTTTATTGCGGAAAGTATAACGAATCATTGGAGCATCTTAGGCAAAGCTTAAAAAAAGCAAGCGAAAAACAGCAGTATGAAATAGAAAATCGCTCGCTTTTTTATATATTAAGGATATATTTATATCAGGGAGATAAAGATAAAATAAAAAGCATAATGCTTCAGTTAAAAAAAGAACTAGATGAAGTAAATTTTCCAAATAGACATTCTTATTATGATCTTGTAACAGGGTATTACTTTATTCAAACCGGTGAATTTGAAAAGATAGCACCATGGATAAAAAATGAATATTACGAATCCAATTTGGTTTCTGCAGCAGAGCTATTAATTAAATTTATACAGGCAAAATACCTCTTTGCAGTTAAAAAATATCCTGCAGCCATTGCGCTTATTAACAGCAGAATAGCCGAAGAACCCCTGCTTTTAGGAGAATTAGAGTTGAAAACCCTGGAAGCTGTCTGCCATTTCCGTCAAAAGAACAGGGAAAAAGCATATAAAATTTTAAAAACGGTTTATGATCTTGCTAAAGAAAGCGGTATTACTACTGTGTTTACAGAGCATGGAAAAGATATGAGAAGCCTTCTTGAAAATGCCGCAATGGATAAAGTTAGAGGAATACCTCTTAAATGGCTTGAGACCATACGCTTAAGTTCAGTTTTATATGCAAAAAAGCTTTACCCCTTAAAGAATATGCACGGAAGTAACAATACAGTATTATCCGGCCGGGAAAATGAAATTTTAAAACTAATTTGTCAGGGTTTAACAAGAAATGAAATTGCCAATAGTTTTTCTATCTCTCCCAATACAGTTAAAACAGTAATTAAAAGTATCTATAATAAATTGGGGGCTGCAAATAAGGCAGACGCAGTAAGAATAGCTGAGGAAAGGAAGTTTTAAACTGTGGATATCTTAATGCGTCCAAGAGTAAATGCGCTTCTTAAAAAAGCATTGGAGAATCCAATTACATTCATAAAAGCAGGAGAAGGCTGTGGAAAAAGTACTTCTGTAAAAAGTTTTTTGGAAAAAAGGAAAGAAAAAGTTATATGGATTTCTCTTACACAGCAGGATAACGATCCTTCCTTTTTTTGGGAAAATATATGCCAGGCTGTAGTTTTGATAAACGCTAAAGCGGCAGGTATACTTAAAAAATGCGGCTTTCCTTTTACCCAAAACCAGATATTAAGCTGCATTTCTGCCTTTGAAGAATCAGAAGGTAAAAATGACAGATACATTATTATTGCAGAAGATTGTCACCATATTTATGATCCCAGGGTTATTAAGGCAGTTACGCAATTATTGAACAATCAGTTTAAAAACGAAAGATACATATTAATTTCCAGACGGGAAACCAGTCTAAACTTAATACATCTTTTATCAAAGGGTTTATTATCAAGAATAAATACGGAAGAACTGCATTTTACAAAAGAAGAAATAATGGAATACTTCCTTCTAAAAAATATGATAATAAAGGAAAGCGAAGCAGCCGCTATTTTATATGATACAGAAGGCTGGATACTAGCCGTAGTTCTGATTTCAGAAGATATGAAAAAAAATAAAAACGAATACAAATCTACAATTTTTGGCAAAGGCATAGTGGAAATTATCAAAAAAGATTTTTATGATCCATGCCCGGATTACCTAAAATACATGCTTACCATCGCATCTTTATTTGAAAGCTGGTCAATGGAGGCACTTGAAAAAATTGCTGAGCAGCTTAACGTGAACTTGCCCGCTGATGAAGATATAGAAAAAGATCTTGGCTCCCTAAATCCGCTGCTTCGTTATGACCCCTATACACAGAGTTTAAAAATACACCACGCATTTTTGGAATTATTAAAAAAAGAACAGGAAACAATAGGTAAAGAGGAAACAAGAGCAGCATGTATAGTCATGGCAAAGTGGTGCATGGATAATAATTTATGGATTGAAGCTGCCAAATATTATTCCAAAGTACATGAATATGAAGGATTAATAAGAGCCATACACTCTTATCCGCGCTTATATTCATTTAATACAGCAAGTGTATTTTTACAATTAATAGAAAATATAGTTAATGACCGCCGGGCTCAAAAAGATGATGAAAATTTTATTTTTCTTTGTTATGCAGAAAGAGCAGGAATTCTTTTAAATTTAGGACGTTATAAAGAAGCAGAACAAATATTAAACGAATGTATTACTATATTCACAGCCGCTTTGGATGAAAAAAAGGAAAATAATTTTACATATCAAATACTCTACATCTGTTATAGCTGCCATGCTACAATGTCACTGATAAATTACATATATTCTGCTGATATCAGCAGGATGCCGTACTATTTTAAGAAGGGATACAAATACCAAAAATTTATTACAGATAACAAAGCGCATTATACAGGAAAAATTAATATAGCATCCTATTTAAACGTTATTGGGAAAAACCCGCAGCCTAATGAGTTTGAAAAATTTATTTCTGTTCTTTCTGAATGTATACCTTATACTGCATCGAATAATTTTATAAGCGGAAGCCTATTGGGAATGGATAAACTCTGTAAAGGAGAGCAGGCATTTTTTTATGGCAATCTGGATGATGCAGAACAATACTTAAAGGAAGGAATTATTGAAACACGCAGGGCAAAACAGTTTGAGGCAGAAGCAAAGGGGTATTTTTACCTTTTACGAATATACCTTGGGAACGGAGATTATGAGAGCTCCATTGAAGTATGGGACAAAATTGAATACTTACTTGTTTTAGATGACAATCCAAACCGTTATGCACTATATGATATAAGTTCCGGTTGGATATATGCACACCTGGGTAAAACAGAAAAAATTGCCGCATGGTTAAAAGAAGAAAATGAAGAAAGCGGATTAAATATCTTATTTAGCAATTTGGAATTCATGGTTAAATCAAAATATCTTTATGCCGAAAGACAATTTAATGAATTACTGGAATTAATAAAATCAGAAAAAATGAGTAGGAGTCTTGGAATTTTTCATTTTGGATTTTTAGAACTAAAATTACTGGAAGCTGCCTCATTAAAACAGCTTGGAATGGAAGAAGAATCACTTTTGGCAATGGAAGAAGCATATAAAAGCAGCAGGATGGGTTCAGAGCTTCTTTTTGAAATGCCATTTATTGAGCTAGGTGAAGACATGCGTGATTTATGCAGAATAGCTTTGGGTAAAACACAAGAGCTAATCCCTATACCCTGGCTTGAAAATATAAGAAACAAATCATCTGCATACGAAAAAAAATTAAACATGGTAAAAACCCTTTACCGGGAAAAACAGGGAGAAGAGCCCTCTCTGCCTCTGCTATCTTTGGAACTACAGATATTGGAGAAAATGTCCGTAGGTCTTACAAGAGAGGATATTGCACAGGAATTGTCCATGTCTTTAAACACGATAAAAAATACCATAAAAAGCATCTATGAAAAGCTGGGAGCCCTAAACCAGGCAGATGCCATTAGAATTGCATTAAAAAACAATCTAATTTAAAAGTCCATAAAATAATACAAGAAAATACCCCTTTGGGTGTATTCCGTTCTCCTATACTTCTTAAAATTATAATCGAGGAGTCAATATGAATCGATTATCAACAAATACACCGGTCAAAAGAAAAGATAAACTACGGGGTACAGAAAAAGGGGAAACCCTGATTTTGGGACCTGCGGACATGGAATCCTTACTTGTAAAAGCCAAGAGCCTTCTTGCGTCTTTGGGTTTTGCACTTGGACTTAAGTCTTTTATATTGGATGCCTTTGGTAACATAAATGGTAAACCCGGAGAAAAACAGCATCTTGATGCCGCCAATGAGTCCAGGGGAATAAAAGGTACTCATATTTATAAAAGTTCCATGGGTAATATACACTGGGTCTGCCCAATTTACAAAGAAAATATTTTTGCAGGAGCAATGATACTTGGTCAGGTACATGGAAGCAATGAAATGGGTATTGGAGAAATATCTGCAGTAGGAGATTTACTTAGGATATGTGCAGAAGATCTTAGTAAAAGCGGAGACTCTTCGGATCACATAATCAGGCGTATTGCACAGAAAGAAGAAAGTAAAAAAACAATGCAAAGATCCAGGCTAATTACTGACAACACACAGAAACAGGACAGTACAAAACTGGATTCTGAATTTTTAATGGAAAAAGAGAGATTACTTTTTGCAGCAATAAGAAGAGGTGATTTGGATGCAGGGAAAAAAATCATAAAGGAAATCCTAAACTACCTGCATGCTGCATTTCAGGGGGATATAGACCTTATAAGATATAAAGCCATGGAACTTGCCGTATTGCTTTCAAGAACTGCAGATGAGAATAATGATAATACTGATTATTTCAACCAGAACAATAAGTTTTTCAGGAAGATACGGGAATCTGTGACTGTTAATGAAATACTTGCAAACCTACAGGGTATTACAGAGGGAATATCAGCAAGAATTTTTTCTTTCCGAGGCATAAGACATTCTTCTGTTCTGCGCAAAGCAGAACGTTTTATATGGGACAATTACACCAGAAAAATAAGTCTTGAAGAAATAGCAAATGCTTCCGGCTTATCAGCACCATATTTCAGTACTATTTTTAAGGAAGAAATGGGAGAAAACCTATCAAGTTATTTAAACCGTTTAAGGGTAGAAAAAGCAAGTAATATGCTTATCACCGCTAACACACCATTATACCATATTGCAGAACAATGCGGATTTGAAGACCAAAGCTGGTTTTCAAAGATATTCAAAAAATATACAGGAACCAGCCCGGGAAAATACAGGGATCTTGGATGTAAAAGGAGTGAAATATGACAAAAGCACAGGAATTAATTAATTCATATACAATGGCAACAAAAGCAGATCTTCAAATCTGCGATCATAGTTTTACCCCTATCGCAGAACTTAACGAATATATGCAAAAAAAGGAAAGCCCATGCAGCTTTTGTAAAAAATATCAGGCACAAAGTACATGCCAGGATATGCATATTAATGCGCTAAGGGAATCCCACAGCAATAATGGAACTAATGTATATGTATGTCCTTTGGGTTTGTATTTTTGGACTAGCCCTCTTTATGATAATGATCGCTATACAGGTGCCATGGTAGGTTCCGGTTTCCCCTCATATAAAAAAGAAGAGGCAGCACAGAAAATGTCAGAAATCTGCAATGGTGAAGTAAGCAAAGAAGATCTTAAAAAAATAATAGATAGTTTTCCTTCTGCGGAACCGGGGAAAATTAAAGCACTGTCAGAACTCGCCAATATTTGTGCAAGGTCTTTGTATAAAGAAAACAGTGAAGCTCAGAAAGAAGATAACCAAGAATATGAACTAATAAAAGATGAGCATGAGTATTCATTGGCAAAAGAAAAAGAATTTTTATCAGCATTGAAAAAAGGAGAATTAAAAACTGCAAAATTAGTATTAGAAAAAATACTGGATATATTTCGACATACAGGGTCTAAGGAATTTAAATTAATACAAAACAGGGCTATGGAGCTGTCTTTATTAATGCTAAGAACAGGGAATGGCCCCGGAATTAATACAAGAACATCCCTTGAAACAGGCAGTCTTTATATAAATTCCATACAGGAAGCAAAAAACACAGATGAAGTAGCAACAATTTTATATCGTTTAACAGAAGATATTACTACACAAATTAACAGTTACAGTTCAATTAACCATTCTTCGGCAATTAAAAGAGCAGAGTATTATATACTTGAAAATTATACAAGGAAGGTAAGCCTGGAAGAAATTGCAAAAGCCTCAGGCTTTTCTCCCCCCTATTTTAGTACAATTTTTAAGGAAGAGATGGGAGAAAACCTTTCAAGCTATTTAAACCGACTGCGTGTTGAAAAAGCCAAAATAATGCTCATTAACACAAATTATGCACTAAAAAAAATAGCAAGATCTTCCGGCTTTGAAGACCAAAGCTGGTTTTCCAAGATATTTAAACATTATACAGGCACAAGCCCGGGAAAATACAGGAATCAGGCAATCAACAGTGCCTTTAATTAAAAAAGCAGCTCTTTAATTGTTTTCAGGGTGATGTCCAATTCTATGGGTTTTCCCAAATGGGCATTCATCCCTGAATCAATTGCCTTTTTTATATCTTCATAGAGAACATTAGCAGTCATCGCAATAATTATTAAACCTTTAAAAATTTTCCCTTCCTGTGCCCATTGTTTTTCTATAAGCCGTATTTCTTCAGTTGCAGTACATCCATCCATTACAGGCATCTGCATATCCATAAGAATTAAATCAAAAAAAGATGGCCCTTTTTCTTTTATGATGTTCACTGCTTCCTTTCCGTTTTCTGCTGTCATAAGGGTCATTTTTGTAACAGAAAGGAGTTCCTGTATTATCTCCCTGTTAATATCAATATCTTCTACAATTAAACATCTCTTTCCTTCAAAGATAAAATCATCACTGTCAACGGTATTAACTTCATCCAGAGGCTGGGTGTCCATGGACATTTTAGAAGGGCAATGTATGGTAAAAGAGAAAGTACTACCCTGCCCTTCAGCGCTTTCCAGGTCTATCTTGCCTCCCATTAATTCTACCAGGGTTTTACTTATGGCAAGCCCAAGACCAGTACCTCCATAATTTCGCGTAATGCTGCCGTCCGCCTGCTCAAAAGGTCTAAAAAGTTTTGATGCCTGATATGGATTAATTCCAATACCATGGTCTATCACCTCGAACTTATATGAAGAAAGGTCGTCAAAAAAACCAAGCTCACTTAACCTTAAAATTACCTCACCGCCTTCATGTGAGAATTTAATTGCATTTGCAAGAAGATTAATTAATACCTGGTTAATTCTTAATGAATCTGCTTTAATAATGTCATTCTGAAGATTTACTATTTTTAAAACAAGGTTTATCTTTCTTTCTTTTGCGCGTGGAAGCATTAAGGAAACAACATAATTAAGGTTTTTTTGGAGGGAAAATTCTATAGAGTCCAAAAGCATTTTTCCCGATTCCATTTTACTGTAATCCAGAATGTCATTTAATATTCCAAGGAGATGGTGAGAATAACTATCTACCTGCTCCAGGCAGTTAAGGATCTTCTCCATATCACTAGAGTTTCTTGCAATTTGTGTCATACCAAGAACTGCATTCATGGGAGTGCGGATTTCGTGGCTCATTCTGGAAAGAAAATCACTCTTAGTACGGCTTGCAGCTTCTGCATCAATCTTGGCTCTGGTTAGCATGGTGACATCGTTTAACAGTAAAAATGCAAAGCTGGTTTCGGAATCTAAACCTGTCCGCTGCAGGGTAACGGCAAAGTTACTTCCGCCATCGTGCCCTAAAATAGCTATGTCGGTTGTAAAAGCAGCAGGGTGTAAAATGGAAAGATCAAATATAGCCTCTGCTTCCGGATCAAGGCTCCCGCCTGCATCCTGTCCTGACCCAATAATGCTGGGCAAAAATGCCGAACCGGAATCTGCAAGGTCATGCATCAAGAGGAAGTCATCCATGGCATTATTGTAGTACACCATTTCTTTTCTAATGTTAAACAAAGCCAATGCCACAGGAATTACATTCAGTATAGCCTGCAAGGGTTCTATGCTGCCGGGAATATCCAATTTAACTCCTTAGTCCAAAGAATAAGTTTATCAGTTACCGGGCAATAAACTGCTTAGGTAGTTATTAAATTGTACAGTATATTCTTCATATATCCTACGCTCTGCAATAAGAATTGCCCTATTATCTGCTTCTGACTGGCTGGTATGCCCTTCTCGGGCATTTAAACTATATGGAAGTAAAATGGTGTTATTAAGACTGTCCCTTAAATTGGCGCTTATTTCTATGCGGGAAAAAATAAAGGAATTCCCCGGAATATCTACCGGTGAAAGAGATACCCCAATTTCCAGAATATAACGCGGATTTATGCCCCCGCTTTGGAAACCAAGGCTTGATAAAGCCCTGGCAAAAGCTCCCTGTATCCTCCCTGTAGGGTCTTCTTCCCTTTCTACTGATATAAAAATTGGAATATTGGCCAAAATTGCAGATGCCTCCAGCCTCAGCATATCTCCATTACCAAGGCCCGAAAGAGGAGCTCCCAACTGACTGAGTAAATTTCCATAAGAAAGAGTTACATCGGCAATTGCAGCGGCAAATTGAAAACGCGCATATCCGTTAAAAGTATTCCTCTCTGAACCAGGCATAGCTGTAAGATGATCTATCATGGCAAGGTTAGCCTCTGCCAAAGCAGTGTAGCTCCTTATGGCTCTCTCTCTGTTTAATATGGCGGCCACATAATGTGTTCCCGAGCCATACCAGGCCTCTCCAATTTCTGCACCAATTAAGGTATCAAGGCTTGTAGAAAGAGCAATTATGGTTTCGGCACTGGTAACTTCTGACCACATGGAAACACCGCCTCTTACAGCTTCGTTATAGGTGGTAGAGATCCTTTCATCTACATGTATACTTTGACCAAATTGCGCTATTAGGTTGGCCAGGGCATTCCTTTCTGCATCCTGACGGCTGCTGCCCGTTCCCACAGCCGCAAGGTATTCACGGCTGCTGTACCTGGTATAGGGATCCCTTGTCCAATCCGGGGGAGCTGCTTCTGCACGGCTGCCGGGTGCTACATTACCACTTGCAGTAATAACAGGTCCCCGGCTGTTCGGAGAGCCGGCACAGGAAGCTAAAAAAAGCAAGAGAAGGAATAGTGCTTTATACAATCCTAGTCCCCAGTTCTAACCTGAGGTTCTGTGGAATTCATTCTGGCAAAAGCTTCGTTCATTCTGGCTTCTGCATCGAAGGATGCCATGGCAGGCACCGCAAGCCTTGCGGCAGATTGAGCCTGTGATATTTCTCTTACTACACCTGCTCTGTCCATTACTACTACAACCCATACAGTGCTGTCAGTATCGGTATAAATTTCTACTACTCTTGCACCACTGACATCAGCTCTGGAAAGGGTAACAGTTATATTCTCCTGGAAAGAAAGTGCTGCCTGGGGGTCTACTTCACTTGAAGCCTGATAGTCCCTAATCATATCATCCACCATGGAATTCATTTGTCTGGCGATTTCTGCACGAGCCCTGTTAGTGGCAATTACCCTGGATTGAGCACCGCTGGTGAGGCGGGCTGTACCTATACCAATTAGAGCTTCGTCTTCAGCGTTTAAAATAGCCTGCCTGATAGGTTCAGGAAAACTTCCCGGTTGTAACCTTTGGGATCCTGCTCCGACATCAGGATTACTGCGGCAGCTAAAAAGCAGTATAGTAATAAAAACAAGCAAACTTAAAGAAAATATTTTTTTCATGTTTAATCTCCTAGTAGAGAACAGTGTATATCAGCATAATATAAAAGTCAAGTTTTTAAGGTTTTTTTGAATTTTTACACATTTTTTGGTAAATAGCTTGAAAAAGGACAGAAAAAATGTATATTGATTATACTAAAGGAAGATAGATGAAAATTCGCACTTATCTTATTACAATAATATTCGCACTCTGCATGGTTTCTGCGGCGTTTGCCCAAACAATGAGCAATGTCCGTTATGTAACAGTACGAAGTGCAGAAGTAAAAGATAGCTCTTTTTTCTTTTCAAGAACTATAGCTAATTTATCACTTGGAGATGAAGTTTTACTCCTCAGAGACAACGGAAGATGGTCAGAGATAAGAACAGGAAATATTACAGGATGGGTAAGTTCTTCCATACTAAGTACCAGACGCATAGTTCCGGCAAATTCCGGAGCCAGTGTTTCAGAAGTTGCGTTGGCCGGGAAAGGTTTATCTCCGGATATGGAACTGGAATTCCAAAACGAGGGCATTGATTACTCCATGGTTGATTTTATGGAAAGCATAAGAATAAACCAGGAGGAACTTATGGAATTTATTAACGAAGGCCGTCTAAGGCAGGGAAATTAAATGAAAAAATTACAAATACTTTTCCTTGCAGTAATAATTTCTTTAACTTCCGTATCATACCTTAAAGGACAAAGCTGGAATTTAAGCCCAATACCATCAACAGGAGGAGGCAGCTTTTTTGAAGACGCCCTGTCCAGTTTAAACAGGGCTTTTAATGATACTTCCTTTACCCAGGAAGAAGCATACTATCTTGGACGTACTGTAGCTGCCAATATCTTATCTATATATAGACCTTACACAGCAGACCAGGACTTAACCCGTTACCTGAATAAAATTGCCATGAGCCTGGCAATAAATTCCGATCAACCAATATTTTTTGATGGTTATTATGTAATAGTATTGGACAGCACTGAAATAAATGCCTTTGCAAGCCCGGGGGGGCATATTTTTATAACCAGAGGACTTTTAGATGCATGCAGCTCCGAAGACATGCTGGCAGCAGTTATTGCACATGAAATGGCACATATAATGCTAAGACATGGGCTTTCCATTATAGAGAGTATGGGGCTAAGTGTGGAAATGGAAAATATGGCTAACAGGGCTGCAGCATTAAGCGGAAATTCTTTAAGGGCACAACAGCTTATGCTTATACGAAGTTCTGTAAATACATCCATGAATGCGCTTTTAATAAGCGGTTACTCCCAGGCACAGGAATTTGAAGCAGATATTGAAGCAATAAATTTGCTGGCAGCTTCCGGTTATAATCCCGGAGCCATGCTGGAACTGCTCCAGTTCTTACAGAGGACACAGTCTGCACAGAGTGGAGGCATTTTTACCACACACCCCAACCCGGCTTCCAGAATTTCAAATATACAAAGCACCTTGATGTACCATAGATCAGGAGATAACAGCGATATCAGAAAACCGCGTTTTGATCGCTACACCAAGGCTTGACATTTTCCATAAAGCTTAAGTAAAACACCTTGTCATTGTTTACTCTTTTCTATAAAATGAAGCAAGAAATCAAGAAGGAGTATACATGAAAGTAGAGGATTTAAAACATTCGAAATTAAAAAGTTGGGTAAAGGAATGGGCCGATCTAATGACGCCGGATGCGGTCGAAGTATGCGTAGGCGGTAAAGAAGAATACGACCGGATGCTCAAAATCCTGGTTGATGCAGGACTGGGTACAGCCCTGAATCCTGACAAAAAACCCGGCAGCTACCTGTTCCGTTCTGATCCTTCCGACGTAGCCAGAGCAGAAAGCCGTACATTTATAGCAAGTAAAAATAAAGATGATGCAGGACCCAATAATAACTGGACAGACCCTGTTGAACTAAAGAAAACAATGACTGACCTTTACAGGGGTTGCATGAAGGGCAGAACCATGTATGTTATCCCCTTCTCCATGGGACCTGTCGGTTCTGATATTGCCAAAATTGGTGTGGAGATTACCGAATCACCCTATGTAGTAATTAATATGCACATAATGACCAGGGTAGGCAACAAGGTATTGGATGTACTTGGCAATGACGGCTTCTTTGTACCCTGCGTTCATTCAATTGCAAAACCTCTGGAGCCCGGTGAAAGTGACAACGGTAAATGGCCATGCGTACCCGATGTAACAAAAAAATACATCAGCCATTTCCCCGAGACTTATGAAATTTGGTCTTATGGTTCAGGCTACGGCGGAAACGCTCTGCTTGGTAAAAAATGTTTAGCCCTTAGAATAGCTTCTGTACTTGCAAGGGACGAAGGCTGGCTGGCTGAACATATGCTCATCCTTAAAATTACCAATCCCAAGGGAGAGGCAAAATACATAGCAGGCGCCCTGCCTTCTTTCTGCGGCAAAACAAACCTTGCCATGCTGGTGCCCACACTTCCCGGTTGGAAAGTGGAAACGATTGGAGATGATATCTGCTGGATGAAGTTTAAAGAAGACGGACGCCTTTATGCCATTAACCCGGAATCCGGTTTCTTTGGTGTTGCACCGGGAACCAGTGATTTCTCCAACTACAATGCCATGAAATCCATCAGCACAAACACCATTTTTACAAACTGCGGACTTACAGAAGACAAGGATGTTTGGTGGGAAGAAATTGGTTATGCCGCACCCGGCAAGGAAATTATAGACTGGAAAGGCAACACAAGACCTTCACCCCAGAACGACAAGAAAACAGACGAACCCATAGCACATGCAAATGCACGCTTTACAGTTCCCGCAGCCCAGTGCCCTGTAATTGCACCTGAATGGGAAGATCCCAAAGGTGTTCCTATTAGTGCATTCCTCTTTGGCGGCCGCCGTGCAACAACAGTACCCCTTGTAAACCAGAGTAAGAGCTGGGTACACGGCGTATTCATGGGTTCCATCACAGGCTCAGAAACCACTGCAGCAGCTCTTGACCTTGCAGCAGCCGGGACAGTACGCCGAGACCCCTTTGCCATGCTTCCCTTCTGTGGTTATAACATGGGAGATTATTTTGATCATTGGCTTAAACTTGGCAAACAGGCAGAGGATAAGGGTAATGGAGATAAACTTCCCAAAATATTCTTTGTAAACTGGTTCCGCAAAAATGCAGAAGGCAAGTTTATTTGGCCGGGATTCGGAGAAAATTCCAGAGTATTGGCCTGGATCTTTGACCGCTGCAATAATAATGACAACTTTGTAGAAACCGCAATAGGTAATCTACCCAAGCCCGGTTCTCTTGAAGCACCCTCCGGTGTTAGTGCCGATGTAATGGCAGAACTAACAGCAGTAGACATTGAAGGCTGGAAACAGGAAATTGCATCAATACGCAAAGATTACTATCCGCAGTACGGCGACAGGCTTCCTAAAGTACTTTACGAAGAACTTGATAAAATAGAGAAGCTGCTTAACGCATAACGCAAAAAGCGAATGTTTAAAGGAGTCAGATTTATTCTGGCTCCTTTTTTTGTTGGTGCTTATTGCTGGCGCTTATTGGAAAAAATAACTTTCAAGGAATTCTGCGGCGCCGTCTTCGTCATTGCCAAACTCTGTAACAAAATCGGCAGCTTTTTTTAGGCCCTCGCTGCCGCTTGCCATGGCAACCCCTACTCCTGACCAGCATATCATCCCCTCATCGTTCATTGAGTCTCCAATGGCAATAACCTCAGAAGCAGTAAAACCAACAAGGTCCGCCAATTTTGCAAGGGATGTGCCCTTATTAATATTTGCAGGCGTTATCTGCAAGAAATTTCTACGGCTTATGTAAGTTTCAACTTTCTCCTGAAGTTCATTTTTTATTAGATCCTCTATAGCGCTTAAACGTTCGTTATCTCCGGGTATGGTAATTTCATAAGAACCATTCCCTGCCATTGCCCTGAAATTTTCTACCAGTACCTGCCTTAAGCCTGTATACTCTGCATCCCTTGAAGAATATTCATTTTGCTTTGAGATATAGGTAATTCTATCTGCATACATTTGAAGGGGGAAATTTTCAGAATCAGCAAGGTCGCATATAGTCAGGATAGTCTGCCTGTCCAAAATAGCTTCAAATAAAACTTTATTTGTATGACTCTCCCTGATTAAAGAGCCGTTATTTGAAATTAAATACCCGGCTTTGCTGTTCATGCCCAAAAGCCGGACATAACGTTCCATTGATTCAGGAATACGCCCTGATGCCAAAATGGTAATTTTACCTTCTGCTTCAAGACGCTTTAATATATTTCTTGTTCTGTTGGATAAGCTAAGATCAGAACGAAGTATGGTATCATCGAGATCAAGAGCCAGTATACGGAGTTCTTTAAGTTTTTTAGGATCCATATCTTAATCTTAGCTTAATCTTGATCTGTAAACAATAGCTATTCAAGATATTTATTGCTATGTATAATCACCTATGGGCAAAAGCTACGTTTTTGTGAATCAGAAAGGAGGTGTTGGAAAGACTACCTCCGCCATAAATATAGGAGCTTTCCTTGCAGAAGCGGGAAAATCCGTGCTCCTTGTAGATTTTGATTCCCAGGCTAACCTTTCAAGCGGAGTAGGTATAAGGGCAAATAAGGCAAAACCAGGTGTATATGAGCTTATATCCGGTCTTGCTCCTCTTGAGGAAGTAATAAAGGAAACTGCCGTCAAAGGACTCTCGGTAATTCCGTCAGATAAAGACCTCGCAGGGGCTGCAGTAGAACTTATTGAACAGGAAGAAAGGGATTACTTCTTAAAAAATGCACTTGAACCTGCCAAAAAACAATTTGATTTTATCCTTATAGACTGCCCGCCTTCCCTTGGTGTACTTACATTAAACGGTATTATAGCATCGGACTCTATATTAATTCCCATGCAATGCGAGTACTTTGCAATGGAAGGTCTTACCCATCTATTGGAAACTGTTAACAGGGTTCAAAAAACCTTAAATCCAAAACTAAACATTGGGGGAATATTTTTTACCATGTACGATATACGCACAAGGCTGGCTCAGCAAGTGGTTAAAGAGGTAAGTGCATACTTTTCCAATAAGGTTTTTTCCGCAATCATTCCCAGAAATATAAGGCTTTCTGAAGCGCCATCTCATGGGCTTCCAATTTCAAAATACGATCCTGCAAGCAGCGGCGCAAAGGCATACAAGAGCCTTGCACTGGAGGTACTAAAACGTGGCTAAGCGAGGTCTTGGAAGGGGTCTTTCTGCCCTTCTGCCTTCAGGAGAAGATACAGGGCAGAACCAGGAAACAGAAAAAAAAGGGAAAAACGAAAATACTAAAAATGGTTCTCAGGGAGAAATTTTAATCTCGCCCGATAAATTAATTGCGAATCCTAACCAGCCCCGAAAGTTATTTGATAAAACAGAACTGGAAGAACTTGCAGAATCCATTAAGCAGCAGGGGATAATACAACCCATTATAGCAGAAGATGCAGGAGATGGAACTTATTTAATTATTGCAGGAGAACGCCGTACGCGTGCAGCAAGGTTGGCAGGTTTAAGCACAGTACCGGTAATTATAAGAAAGTATACGGGAGAAAAGCAGGTAGAAGTTTCGTTAATCGAAAATATACAAAGGTCCAATCTTAACCCCATAGAAGAAGCTGCAGCATATAAACATTTAATGGATATAAATAAGCTATCCCAGGATGAAGTTTCCATTAGAGTAGGTAAAAACCGCGCCACAGTTGCCAATGCCTTAAGGCTCTTAAGACTGCCAAAAAATATGCAGGATAGCCTTCAAAAAAACGAGATAAGCCCGGGTCATGCAAGGGCAATACTTTCTGTTTCGGATAAAACATCCCAGGAAATTTTATTTAAAGAAATAATTAAAAGAGGTCTCTCTGTTAGGGAAGCAGAAAAAAAAGCTGCCGAAATGGGAAAGCAAAACAAGACAGAAAATAAACCTGTAATAAAAGAAAAAGATGCAGAGCTAAAAGCCATAGAAGAAAAGTTTATTACACGTCTAGGCACCAAGGTTGTAATTAACGGGAATTTAACAAAAGGAAACATAGTAATAGATTACTACTCCATGGAAGATCTTGACAGGTTATACGAAATCATAGACAGCCGGAATTAACTAAAAACCAGTAATTGTTTTCTCATCCAAACTGCGAATAATTTCACAGGCAAGTTTTACAGAATTTTCAAAGTCAATAAATGATGCCATGCTGTAATGTGTATGTATATAACGTGATGGTATACCTATTACAATTGCAGGAATTGCCTTGCCCGCTATATGTATAGCCCCTGCGTTAGTCGCACCCCCTGTGCGCACTCCTTCCTGATGCGGAATGTCTTTGTTACGCGCAATATCCAGTGCAAAGCGCTGGAAGCGCGGGTTTGTTATCATACGGGCATCAAAGTGGCGCAGCATGGGTCCTTTTTTAAGTGCGGTTTGTATGGAATAACTGTCCACAACAGTGTCATCGGCTGGGCTGCCCTCAAAGCAAATGACTATATCCGGCTTTACTGTCTGAGCGCTTACTGTAGCACCACGCAGTCCTACTTCTTCCTGGGCTGCAAAAGCTCCAACTAGATTCACATTTAACTTATCTTTAGAAAGTTCTTTTAATGTTTCTATAATGGCAGCACAGCCGAGACGGCAGTCAAAGGCCTTGCCCATCATTATGTCATTTTCTTCCCTGTACTCAAAAGCAACATCGGGAACCACAGGAGCAGCAATACTTATTTGATAATCTTCCCTTATTTCCCTGTCGCTAGAAGCACCCATATCTATTACCATGGAGGAAAGTTCCGGTGCCTTATTTTTCTCCGCCTCTGTTAGGTAGTGAGGCGGCTTACTTGCAATAATGCCGGGAATCCATTTACCCTTGTTATTCCTTACAAGAACCCTATGCGCAGCGAGGTTAGACGCTACCCAGCCACCCAGAGGTACAAAATCCAAAGTTCCGTTCGGCCTTATGCTCCTAACCATTAGACCTACTTCATCACTGTGAGCATCCAGCATAAGTACAGGTTTATTATCCTCTGCCTGCCCGCTATAAAGGTATAGGTTACGCATTGCGTCCTCTTTCCATACACCAAGACCCTCGCCATAGCGGCGAAGCACAGACAGTACATCATCTTCAAAGCCCGGCACTCCGGGTGCATTGGAGAGATCTTTTATTAAGTTAATGTTTTTATTCATAAGGATTTATAGCATGGATGAGGGAGGCGGAGCAAGGGAGGAGTATAAAAGCTAGTTTTCATGTGTATATGATACTACATATTATTTATTGTAAGTACTTAATATTTATACCTTCATAGAAAAATAATTGATTATAAATTCTACCTATACTATCATCATAAATTATAACCATTCATTTTCACATAAAAAATTACAAGAACTGCAAAAAAGCACTAATAAAATTGTTATCGATACTATTGGCTTTGTAATTTTACACTTCCTTTTAGATGCAATTTTCACAAGAAGGATTTTATATCAGGTTACTAAAATTTACAAGAGATACCTTTAATCATTTCAAATTTTTAGAACTCAAAAAACAACTTGCTAAACTCCATATTAACCCTTACAATTTTACTCAGAGGAAGATATGGCAGAGAATAGATTAACGGTTAAGCAGAAGCTGGGATTTGGGATTTTTGATCTTGGGGGTAATATGTTTTTTACCCTTATGGGTTTTTGGGCTCTAAAGTTTCTGACAGATACGGTGGGTATAGCGGCTGCCTGGGCAGGTGCGGCGGTAATGATAGGGAAAATCTGGGATGCGGTGACTGATCCTGTGATGGGTTACCTTTCTGACAGGACAATTACACGCCATGGCCGCCGCAGGGTCTACCTTCTTTACGGTGCTGTTCCCATGATGCTTTCCATGCTTTTCTTTTTTACTGCACCTCAGTACCTCCCGCAATCTATGCATATAGTTTGGGCAATAGTCGCCCTTATGCTGATCAACACTGCTTCCACTTTCATTAATGTACCTTATGCTTCCCTTACACCTGAACTTACAAGCGACTACAACGAACAGTCCTCCCTAAACGGCTACCGCTTTGGCTGTGCGGTTTTTGGAACCTTAGCAGGGGCGGGAGCTGTACAACCTCTGGTAGAATTATTTGCCTCCCCTGCTTCGGCTAACATCAGCCTTGACCCAAGGGGCTTCTCTATTATGGGGCTTATCCTTGGCTCTGTTATGATGATAGTAACACTGTTAACCTTTTTTGGAACAAAAGAAAAAAAAGTTTATACAAAGGAAGAACTTCCAAAAGAAAAGTTTTTCCCTACCTTTGCTGTTGTATTTAAAAACAGAGCTTTTGTAATACTCCTTACAACTTACGCTTTGCACATGACGGGCATTACCCTGCTTACGACCATACTTGCCTATTACACAGAGAATGTACTTGTAAGGGGAGATATTACTACCCTGGCGATGATCTTTCTTCTAATAACTGCCATGCTTTTTATTCCTGTATCTGTACTGGTATCAAAGAAGATAGGGAAAATGCGCACTTACCAAATTAGCTTTGCAATTATTTCCACTGCCTGTGCGATAATTTTCTTTTTTGGACATCAATTACCGGGCATAGAATATTTTTATGCAATAATGGTATATGCGGGAATTGGAGTGGGTTTTAGTTATGTAGCACCTTTTGCCATGGTGCCCGATGCTATAAAAGAGGAAGCTGTAAAAACAGGCGAAGGAAAAGAAGGTGCCTATTACGGCATGTGGACTTTTATTGCGAAGTTTGGCACTGCTTTGGCAATTTTTCTAGCGGGGCAGATACTTGCCTGGGGGGCTTATATTTCACATACAGGTGAAGCTGCAGTAGAGCAGCCGGAAACTGTCTTTACTGCAATCAGGATAATAATAGGCCCCATTCCGGCACTGATCTTTATTGCAGCCATCATTGTTGTTAACTGCTATCCACTGGATAAAAAGGAATACAGAAGATAAATTAAAGACTAAAGTACTTCATAAACTCAGCAGGATGCGGAATTATGCTTATTTCTTCTGCATCCTTTTTTATCATTTTTAACTGAGAGCTTATTAGATCCTTTGTAAAGACTCCGCCTGCCAAAAGAAAATCGTGATCCTTTTCCAGAGCAATGGCTGCTTCTTCTAAAGACTTGGGCAGCCCCTTGAACTTTGCCATCTCTGCTGCCGAAAGTGCATACATGTTCATCTCGACAGGACCATAGCCTTCCTTTACAGGGTCTATCTTGTTAAGAATGCCGTCCATTGCAGCCATGGCTATTGCTGAATATGCCAAATAGGGGTTTGCCATTGCATCGGGTGGTCTAAACTCAAAGCGCTTGTCGCTTGGGCTTATGGCATAGCCGGGAATACGTATAACGGAGCTGCGATTGGACTCGGCAAAGCAGATGGTAACTGGTGCTTCATAACCGGGTACCAGTCTTTTGTAGGAATTTGTTGTAGGGTTTGTAAATGCCATAAGGGCTTCTGAGTGTTTAAGTATGCCGCCTATTGCGTATAACGCAGTATCACTAAGGCATGAATATCCTTTTTCATCATAAAAAACAGCTTTGGAATCTTTAAACATCTGTATATGAACATGCATTCCGCTGCCGGCTTCCGAAAAGAAAGGCTTGGGCATAAAGGTTACTGTGCGACCATTTTTTAAAGCGCCGTTTTTTACTATGTATTTTAACTTTTGGGTACGGTCTGCAATTTCCTTTAGGGTGGCAAATTCCACTTCTATCTCTACCTGACCGGGTCCGCCATTTTCGGCATGGTGATATTTTACAGGAACACCATTTTCTTCCAGCATACAAACAAGATCATTTCTTAAGTTATAACTGGAATCCAGAGGAATATCGGAATGGTAATTTTTATGGGGTAAAACTTTGTAACCCAAATTGGTATCTTTATTTTCATATGGGTTATTAATAGAATTCCAGGATGCCTGCCTGGAGTTAAGATGCACTTCAATATCATTTATAGCAACCCTGTATTCCATGCTGTCCAGTATATAAAATTCAAATTCAGGGCCAAAAAGGCAGCTATCTGTTATTCCGCTCTTTGACATATAATCTTCTGCTTTGGATGCTACATAGCGCGGATCACCTGAAAAACGCTTGTGAGGGGTGCCAATTTCATAAATATCGCCAATCATGGAGATAGTAGGAATATCGGTAAAAGGATCCAAAAAAGCACTGGAAAGGTCGGGAATAAATACCATGTCGGATTTTTCTACAGTTAAATATCCATAACTGGAACCATCAAAGCCTATACCCTTTTCAAGTACATTTTCAGTGAACCTATCTATAGGAACGCTTAGATGATGCCATCTTCCGGCAAGATCCATTTCTTTAAAGTCAACAATTTTGACATTGTTTTGTTCGGCAAATTTCTTAAAATCAGAAAAAGATTTAAACATAAGTTACAATATCTCAAGGAACTACAAAAAACTAGTCCCAAAAGCCTCCATTGTTTTTTATCAAAATTTGGCTTATAAATAACATATAAATTTATTAAGGAGAAGTTATGAAATTTAACGGGTATCATCATATTGGTCTTTCCACAAAGGATGCGGAAAAGAGCCTCGATTTTTATACAAGGGTGCTTGGCGGCAAGGAAGTTATGCAATTTCCCATGCCCAGTACGGGAAAAACCATATACATGGTCGATTTAGGGAACAACGCCGTAGTGGAGATAGTTCCCAACGGAATCCGCCCAGTTCCC